>Ga0325405_1007870_pt1 | contig 10674 bp, 3 predicted proteins | sample PopdelMetagenome_21_FD_205663 | JGI IMG/M metagenome (GOLD analysis project Ga0325405, IMG submission 205663) | Populus deltoides microbial communities from Bellville, Georgia, United States - Xylem-Control-R2 | ecosystem: Host-associated > Plants > Phyllosphere > Stem > Wood/Secondary xylem...
GTCTAAAGACTCTAAAACTGTTTTTTTTTTTTTTTTTTTTTTTGCTTAGGAGAAACACTGGCCGTGCTTTACCGTTTAGGCATAGATTGGTTATGGTAACGCCAAGAACGATAAAAGGTTGATAATGCCTTTCACCAACCTCGCATGTAAATTGGGTTGAGGACGGCCCACCAACTGAACAAGTCATTGGTCTTGATCAGTCGATGGGCAGTCATTCATTTGATGGGTCAAAACCAGGAGATCAACACAAATCCACAAGTTGACCATCAACAAAAGGAAAGCCAATTTTCATCTAAATTAAACTCTTGAACCCATCATATCAATACGTTCATTTCTTTTTTTGATATTAGGTTAAAAAAAAGGATAAAAAATATTTATTGTTATAAAAATATCTAATTAGGATCGGAATGGATGGATTCCTGTTAAAGTCATGTTCCCTTTTAGGATAGGAGTTTCTTTTTTTTTTTTTTTTAAAGTGAAGCCAGCTTTTGTTGATCTCTTTTAAATCTGACTATTTCTTTTACGTTAACCGCAATCAACTTTATTTCCTAAAGAGTTGAAGTAATTTTATCTATGGAATCGCTTCATGGTTCAAGTGTTTGAGTTATGAGTTGGGGTTTTTTTCTCTCTTTAATTGAAAGCTTTAAATTGAAAGATCAAAGAATGGTCTTAATTTGATAACTTATGGAATCTAGCATTGGAAAGGTGATGCAATCCAATTTTAATATTTGTTTTATTATAAATATTAGTTGTGTGATCTAGTAATGATTAGAACTAGAAAAACAACATGTTTCACATTCTAGTTCAAGTGTTTGGTTTATAATATTGTTTTTATATGATATTAGAAATTTAATAATTAGCAGTTATGAGTTTAAATTTTTTATTTTTTATCGTTTTCACTGAAGTTGAAAATTAAAGAAGAGATAATGAAGTAATTTTAATTTGATAACTTATAGAATTTAGTATTTAGTGTTGGAAAGGTGATGCAATCCAATTTTACTATGACGAATAGTGGCATGTTTTATGCCTTGTATCTGCTCTATAGTCAGCAATAGTCAACCAGACATGCAAGAATGATTTGAGATAAAGGCAAGCATTGATCTTCATGGCGAGGCAAGCACCATGATTGCCGTTGCGATGAACTTTATTTCTTCTCTGTTTGTAATTAAAAATCTCACTGATACAGTTCTGTGAAATTTTTTACCATATCCGAAGTTCGAACTTTCAACAAAATCTTCATTAAAGGCAGAGCGGATATGTGAGGAATCATAGCCAAAATTAAAAAAATGCAAAAGGTGTATCTTAATTATTCTATAAGATATTTTGGAATCAATCAATTCACTGCAGATTGTGCAGCATCCACAAGTTTAATAAAATCTATTTATCATTAATTAAATAGTGCTGACAAAAACTACTTTGAATATATCTTTATGTTTACGTCTACGCCTAGTAGAATATCCTTGCACAACTTTCATGTTAATAGACAATATATTCACTATTTTCTGCGTCAAATCAAGCTTGTTTTGTTTTTTAATCAATTTTAAGGTCTGGACCCTTTAAATCCAACTTCAGCTTATATTTTACAATATACTAAAAAGGCCCTCCTCCTATTTATCTAAACATAGGTTATTATAGATTGAAGCGGTGTAATGGTAAAATTATTTTTACTATAAAAACTTGCTAAGCATGCAATGAGAGGCGGGGTTGTCTTTTTTATGGGATGTATTTAACATTAAAAGAATGATTGGGGATAAAATGATCAGTTCAAATTTTACTAGGGCATGGTAAGCTTGTAGGCCCCAGGCATTGGGCATGGTATGACTGCCATGCTTTAGGCGCTAGGGCCAGACTCGCTTGCCTCTACAGACAAGCGTTTGGGTCTGCAGACTCGCTCACTCATGCCTGACCCAAATCTCTTGGAGGGTAAATTTAAAATAATAATAATAATAATAATTACTACTACTACAACTATAATAATAATAATAATAATAATAATAATAAGAACAACAACAACAATAACAACAACAACAATAATAGCTTTGCAGACAGACCCAACACTTCTGGATCTTAACTTTTTTTTATGAAAAAAAAGTTGACTCACGGCGTATCATGAACCACCTAACTAGTATTAACTAATTGTGATTGATGTGGAGTGTGCGTCAAGTTCTTATTTTTCAAACCTCAAGCTAATTTCATGGTGAATTTTACCAAACTAGTACAATTTGGTAAAAGATTTGAGAATATTACACGGAACAGAAAGTATAGAGAAAATAACACACTTTTACTCAACTGCTAATGAGAATTGCAGTTTTATTAATATACCGCTAATAAGAATAACAGTTGTTTTAAACAACCGTTATTGTTATTAGTGTCTTTATAAAACAATCGTTATTGACCATTATTGTCATTAGCGTCTTTATTAAACAACCACTAATATCAATAACAATTATTAAATACACAGACTCTAATATGAATAGAGGTTGTGTTATCATAACATAATTTTAGCTTAAACCCAACCCCAAATCTTACATAAAACAAAGCCTAAACCACTATATAATTTAACATTATTTTTGTTTGTTAATTATAATTTTAAATTAATACATGTTATTTTTAAACATTGTTTTTATTTATTAGTTATAAAGATAATTGATAATGGCAATAACAAAATATAACAATGTGCATTTTTTAAACTTGTAAATGGATGATTTGAAATTTTAAACAACATGGTCACAATGTTTGCCTGTTAATTAATGATTTTAAATCATGCTTATTTAAAATAAGTATAAAAATGCATAATATATAAGACAACATTAAAATCAATATGATAATTAGCTAAAATAATATTACAAAAGTAATAAAAATAAAAATAACTTTTAACTAAAAAAATAATACAACATAATAATACATCTGAGCCTGTCTATGTCTTCTGCGACGATGAGTGAATAGGTCGACTTCATTAATAGCACGACTTCCATCTATCTGTATGGTCTCATCCTCTAAAACAATATCATTTAGGCTCAATGTCTCTCATAACAAGTCAAATATAGTATGGCATGTCTTGAACCAAAGAGATGCATAATAATGACCAAGTCCATCATCATCATCATCATCATCATCATCATCATCATCGATATATAATATTGTCGACCACCATGTAACAATTGTCCAACATAATATTAAACAAATATAAATTATTAATCGATAAATAAATGCAACGACTTTGTTCAAGCCTATAAAAAATAACAAATACTTACAACATTCTAAACTCGACGTTCATGTGACTCATACTCCATCTCCTCACGTGGAGGAAACTGCACTAAGTTTGGTGTAATGATTTGGCCTGTTATACTCAGGTACTAACTCATGTATTCCTCCTCAAAAATTACAGGATGCACCTCTTTAGAAATAAAATTTCTTCATGCATCCCACATCGATATATACTGGAGATGGTGGATCATCCAATTATAATCAGTGTGCCTACCCAAACGACTAATGAAATACAACTGATCACTCAAATATATAACAAGCTATGCATCTTAATAAGCTCAAAAAATATGAGGGGGATAACCGATGTCCATAAGTCCATAGTCAATATGCATATAACAAGAGCAACTGCATATTATCTACCGAATAAGGATTCCACACAACTTATTGAAACATCAACAATGTAATTATTTTCCCTCATTTACCAATATCAACCGATGCAATTATTTCTCATCATTTACCAACATCAGCCTATGAAATTATTTCCTAACATTTATTAATATCAAAAAATTTCAACATCAACGCTAGCAATTATTTCTCGTCATTTATCATCATTAACATAAAACAATTATTTCCAAAAATTTATCAATATAAAAAAATTTCAACATCAACGCAAACAATTATTTCTCGTCATTTACCATCATCAACATAAACAATTATTTCTCATCATTTACCAACATTAACCTATGCAATTATTTCCTAACATTTATCAATATTTCCAACATCAATTTTAACATCAACATTGCAATTTATTATAACATTTTTGATTTGATCGCTGTCTATCTAATATGCTGTGATAAAATAACAAAAGATGGGTTGAATTATTTTCAAAATATTTACTCCCACACCATCTGCTAGTAAATAAGCAATGAAACTTATTAAATAATGTTTCCATGAAAAATACTCTTAATCTAAATAACATAATTTGTATTATCAATAACATTATTACTTGTATCCTAATGGAAGTTGTAGCTCAACCTCTAAAACCTGAATAGACATAACACGTCTAGACTTAATTTGTGGTCGCTCCAAGTGTAGATGCTCCCATGGCCATAGCTTTGTGAACAAAAAAGCATACAATAACTAGTAACCAACTATAACATAAAAAGCATCATTCAAAATTTAAAAAAAAAACTTATTACATTTATTTTACATATAAAATCAATAAACATCCTCTAACTTGCTTTGCTTTTTCCAAGCTAGCATGATATAAAATGCCTATACAAACATCCAAGGATGCATGAACCCCAACTATATAGTGGAATGGATTCAAGATCCTCTAGCAGTGGTAGGTACAACAATGGCACAAGCATCCCACTAAGATTCGTGAAAAATATATTATCAAATATATAAAGTATGTACACTCTAACATACTCCGTAAGATCTCGTCATCATAATCATCAGGTAATGCAGAAAATTCTTTCCAAAGCCATCTTATACTCCCCTAGAACATTTCTGGAAAGGGCACTCGTCTGAATGCATGCTCGCATAAAGTGACCTTATTTTGGATAACCATAATAGTAAGTGCTCACCCATCTATAGGTAAGCTAAACAGAATAACGATGTCTTGTAATGTAGGCGTTATCTCCCCTAAATGAAGGTGGAATGTGTGAGGGCTCCCATCTCCATCTCTCGACAAGTGTCGTGAAAGTCATTATCCATCTTTATGTGTTGAAGACATGTAATGTAATAAAAACCCTCATGTAAGACATATAGGATCACAAGATCTGGAAGCCATATCAACTTATAGAATATGTAGTATATCTTACCCAAATTCTACATAATAAAAGAAAAGGTTTGTGTGTATTGCTACATATGTGTTTATTTTGATGCAATAATTTTTCCAACTACCAAATCACCACTACCAATTATTTTCTACAATAAACAAACCAATCATTATAAACCATGTTATCAACTCTGGTATCATGACCAAATTATGAAATAGGAGGGCTCATTACCTTATCATCATATATTATCATACGATATTTCAACTAAACCTATGACACCCTCATGTTTATTATAACTAGGTTTGGAGGAGTCATACCCACACTAATAACAATATACAGTTTTAATTTTATTTTCATCACAAATTCTCATAACCCTATTTTTCAATGTCCTAGACGTACAAGTACTAGCTAAATGTGATAATTGTCCAAGTGGCAGAGTAGATATGGGTATAGATACATCAGTATCCTCATACCCACATTATATGAGCTTTTAAGTTTAGTTTGACTACTCACATACAACTTCATCATGTTCGTTCCACTTTGGACGAACAATTCCATCATATTTTTAAAATCCACATCACATGCAATCGATATCAAAAAATATTAATGTTCCCCAACATGAGACCTTCAAGTGATATCTATTTCAACATCATTATAATTCAAACCAAGTCTTCCGCATATAACTTTTTTGGTATCTTTAAATAACATGCCTCTATAGCATTCAAGAACATAATACATCCATCAATATAAGCGACATTATTAATCGTATTAGAAATAATAGTACTACCATAATGATATAACATAAAAAAAATTAAAGAATATTCTGTAAAATAAGAATACTCATTTCATCATAATCAAATTATCTCACAATCCAATGCAAACCCTAATTGTTATTACTTTGACCTTAATAATATCAATGAAAACATATCTAATTAAATCAATTAAAGACTAAATGATCTCAATTGAACAAAATCCCAAGTTTCGATAACTTTTTACCAAAATTCAATGCAAAACTAAAATGCATAATCTAAACTAGTAATGTAGAATAGCAATAATATTTTAAAAAACATGATTTTGAATACCAGATTTATTAAACTATATTATTTTTCAAAAAAAATTTCAAATCGAGTCATTCCTCGGTAACTTTCTTATGACTCTAATTTTTTTTTTCAAAAAAATTCAATTTCGCGAGAGAAACAAAACAAGAGACAAAACCCCGTCACTGGTGTAATCTCAAACTACTATTATATCGTACTCCTCAACATGTGTGCAAGTTTGTTATACTTATATATTCGTACCACTACGCAAATTATGACCCCTACTAATACAGTAGAAAGATTGACTTAGTGGTTGGTCAAATTGACAATTATGGTTAACTACTGCATTACTATCATGCAATGATTTTACAATCACTCAACCCTTCATTAATACATATTAATTATACAACCAGGGTGATGCATCATTATCAAAGTATAATCAAGCCAAGTCAAATCCACAGGCTAATTCCCGAATCCCAAATATTACTCCACATCGTCTCTCGTGACCATATTTTCTTGAGCCATGCAGCGTAAACAATAAAGGGGTCTCCCTGGGATCAAGAACCCCTTCAAAAACTACTCCGGGCAATGCCAATTGCCAAGAGACAAAATAGTGGATACAACCATAGTTGTCTCTAGTGCGACATTAGTGAAACAACCCTTTCTACTGAACATTTGAACTGCTGTTTTGGTTGTTCGTTATACTAGGAAAAACTATTCTGGTTTAGTGGCCACCATTCATGCAGCAACTCGAAATGGCAATCGATCCAATATATGAAGTTACTCACGGGCCTAGCAATTCAAAATTTTCAATTTATGATAGTTTCTGAACATATTAACTGCTCTCGCGTTCCTGAAAACTCTAAATACTTAACTCTGTGTATTTGAATCAGAATTGAAAATTTAAGGAGCTTTCATATCACTTCATTAGATGTTTTGGGGTTTTTTTGAAAATGGGAATGTTACAGTAAACTTGTTAAATTACTTTATTATTTGATTTTAAATAATAATCACCCTTGATAGAGGTTTTATTTTATAGAAAAATTTTAGAGGATTTGTTGGTTATGTTATCTCCTCCACCTGTATGAGAGGTTTGGAAATCTAAAGTAGAATTAAATGGAGAAAACCATCAATAAATAAAAGATTTGTTGATAATTGCCAGAGAATTCTGGTTATGCTAGCACAAGGAGATGACATCCTAAGTTACCCGGCCAAAGTAGATTACCTTTAAAGCTTTCTAGGGTACATCTTGTTTTAGGGGTCTAAGGAATTAATGGGTCAAGACATGTGGGAGATCCTCAAACATATTTAAGAAAGCCTTTGTAAACCCCACGTTTAATGGTGTAAAACGTTGACCAAAAATAAAATATAAATAGTTATACCAAAAAATATCTACAGTCAAAGATTTAATGAAAGTTAGACATGATCGGTATAAAAATAAAGAGTAAATTTGTAATTTAGGAAAAATTAAGCATGAGAGGTATAAAACAAAAAGGTAAAGTTATAATTAGGGAAGCGAAAATAAATTCCTTTCCTTGTTCTATACAGGTCGATGCTATTTAGGAATGAAGAGAGCTTACAATTAATTCATTTTTCTCTCCAAATTCATGTATTATTGGTAGTAAAAAGGTTATAATTCTATAAGAAACAACATAATCTTTTGAGATTAGAGAGAAATTGAGAGTTATAGTGGTTTTTGGTGTAGAAATCTTTGGTTTGGGTGAGAAAAGTTTTAAACGAAATGAAGAAAGAGGTTTATTCTTGAATTTTGCTGTAAATACCCATTAAATTGAGTTAATTGGATGTGGTAAAAGGCTATGTTATTCTTTGATTTCATCTTAATTTGTTCCTTGAATTAGTGAAAGAAAAAATAAAGCCTTATAATGATAGTTTTTTTCTTAGTACTACCTAAAATGATAGTTAGTTGCAAGAAAAAAGGGTATGTTAGAATTAGTTGGGAATTGAGAGTAAAATTGTTAATTAATTAGAACATGATTTTTTGTTGTTATTAATTTAAGAATATAAATTTATGATAGAATTGTTAATTTGGGCATGGTTTGTGTTATTGTTTTGAGAATATAAATTTATGATAGAATTGTTAATTTGGGCATGGTTTTGTGTTATTGTTTTTGTATTGTTGATTTGAAAATTTTAATTGATGATGAATTTGTATGTATAATCTTGATTATGATGATTGTAAATTGAATTGAGATGTGTTGTAGCGTTTACACACACACACACACATATATGTATGTAGATTTTGTATGTAATTAAAGGTTTGAATTAGATGCTCACCATGTTTTTGATGAAAAGTGTGAATTGGAATATGAAAATGATTGATGAAATGCTTGGACATTGAATTGTATTATGTAAATGGGAGACAAAAGGTTATGACATTGAAATGAATTACAAAAATTGATGATAAAATACTTAAAAATTCAATGGGATTATGGAAATGAATGAATTAATAAACAAAATTGGATTATCCATGAACTTTATTATAGCAGTGGATAAATGATGTGTATGAGTAGTTGTGAAAATAGTAAAAAACAAATTCTGGAAGAGTGATTAGTACTTAAAAGTGTATTTTTATCAAGGTTTTATATCATCATTTTGCACTTGAAGTATCAATAACTCCTTAACTAGAGCATGTTTTATAATAACAGATATGATAATATAAGATAGCTTTAATTTATGGTAAATGTTCATTTTAAATGCAGGCATATCTCACAATTCAAAGGATTGATTGATGTGATTAACTATTGAAAGTGAAAGGACAAAGAAACGGTTAAGATTAGAAAGGAGATACCGATTCAATTCAAATTGGAACACTGTTCAGTTATTGAGTCATATCTGGAGCTGTAGATCTTGGATTTCAGCTTAATATATATGGATGGAAAGCTAAGAAATAGGCCTACAATGTTCATGAATAGTGTAAGACCCACATCTGCCGTTTTCAAATTCAAAGTTTGGCCACAAAAGAGAAGTCAGAATCTGTCCTGTAATCCAGCCCAAACACTGCTTAGACTTTTATCCATATCTGGAGTTCTAGAAGGCCAAATGACGTGAACTTTGGTGGGTGGAAGTAAAAGACAATTTCCAATAACTTTCATGCAGAAGCTTTACTCAAATTCGGATGGTAACAATGACATTTTAGCCAGACAAAAGCTTGAGGTCTATCCACCACGTCCACCAACAGCACTACTCAGTATTTTAGCCATATCTCGAGCTCTAGTGATCCAAATACTCTGAAATTTTTTGGGTGGAAAGATAAGATGATTGCCAACAACTTTCATGAAGAACACTGTGCCAAATTCTGAATGGATCAATGTCATTTCATCCAGTCAAAGTGCTTGAGTGCTGCTGTCCACCAAGTCCACTAAATCAATAGTTGGCCACTACATCAATAATCAATTACCAAATGAATAGTTCTGAATTTTAGCCTATAAAAGGAGATATTTGCCATTCATTTAGCAATCTTGGTTCTAAGATCAAGATCATGTTCTTGCTCTCTCTTTATTGTTGTAATGCTTAAGTTTTATTTTCATTAATCTCTTGTTCATGCTTTTCATTTCCTTTACTATACTTAGTTAACTTATATCATGTTTATGTTCTTATATTGTTTATTTATGTTTTTCTTCTTCATAATGTCTAGCTAAGTTAATTATGTCAAGGTGACAAGGTTTCACTAATGGTGTTAGGATAAGTATAATATAAACTCAACATGGATTTTAATGTTTATATCCAAGAAAGTTTGCTATTAACATGTCTTATCATTTTTATCTTATTAATTCTTAATACTTGGCTTGTTAAATGGTTAATCTAGATTTGTGTTGTATAACACTTGGTACATCAAATACTTGATCCTTCATAGTCTTCGGCCGACATCGTTATCATGAGAGGAACTTGATTTGTTGTCAACATAAGTTAGCATCATGAATACCTGATAAAATTTATAAGTATGGTGTTACGTAAATAAGGTGATTAATATGATTATGTTGATAATTTATAAAGAGTTTATATTTTACTTATCTCTAATACTATTAGTGGATCCTCTAACCTTGGCATTTGTTTTTATCATTGTTTAATCTTTACATTAATCTTCCATCTCAAAGTTCTCATTAATTTCTTCCTCTTCTTCTTTATTATTATTAGAACTACTACTACTACTACTACTACTACTACTACTACTACTACTACTACTACTACTACTATTATTATTATTATTTACATTCTTGTTATATTTTATGTACTTTAAGTATGCTCTGTGTTTGATCAAGGATCCTGACATTGTTGGTCTTGCCTTGTTCATTCGCATCAGAAATCTGTTTATATTATATAATATATCTCTTTGATCTTTTCATAAACTCAGTATATAGGCTGGAAACCTGTGACCTGATCTTTTAGATCATTCTCAGGTATAACAACGCCACGTACTGAGTATTATTATTATTACTATTACTATTAATATTATTATTATTATTACTATTATTGTTACTATTATTGTTGTTATTATTGATGTTGTTGTTGTTGTTGTTGTTTTATTAATTATAATTTATACAATTAACCTCTTTGTGGTTCGACCCCAGTCTTGCCGGGTTATTTATTACTGTGACACTCCTGCACTTGGGATAAGACATCAACTC
>Ga0325405_1007871_pt1 | contig 10674 bp, 2 predicted proteins | sample PopdelMetagenome_21_FD_205663 | JGI IMG/M metagenome (GOLD analysis project Ga0325405, IMG submission 205663) | Populus deltoides microbial communities from Bellville, Georgia, United States - Xylem-Control-R2 | ecosystem: Host-associated > Plants > Phyllosphere > Stem > Wood/Secondary xylem...
GGGGTGATCGGGATTAATTTAAGTACTATGAAATATTATTTGATGCCCAGACCAGAGGGGAGGAAGAGAACCTGATTCTTAATGACACATCTAAATTCTTAAAGTTTTTATATTGCTTTTTTTTTTTTCTTAATGTTTAGCACTATTTTTACATAAAATATCAAGGAACCCTAACATACTAATTAATTTTATATTTTTACAGTAAATTATAAAATTATAAACAATTAACAATACTCGATTTATTTTTACATTTTAAAAAAATAATTTTTTTTATTTTTTTATTTTAAATTAATATTTTTTAATATTTTTATATTATTTTAATGCGCTGGTATTAAAAATAGGTTTTAAAAAAATAAAAAAAATATTATTTTAATATATTTTTAAGTAAAAAATACTTTAAAAAACAATCACAATCACACTTCCAAATACACTGTATCATCAAATCTAACCAATAATTTTTTTTAAAATAGTTAAAAATATAATATTTAATGAAAAGTAATAATTAGAATAAATATAGAAACAAAATATATTTATAGTCAATTGAAATGAATAAAAAAATGAAATTAATTTAAAACAATAAAACAACTCAATCTTTCACTTAAAAATGAGTTGCTGTCCCTTTTTTTAATTTGATAATCCATTTTCGTAAATTTCATAAATATAATCTCATTTTCTTTTCATTCATCAAGCCTTAAGAGATACTTGCCTATTGGCATGTTATATTTTTTCCATTAAAGCAAAAGAATATATTATCTTAATTTTTAATTGGATTTTGCCATGTGTTTTGATTATTTATTTTAGAAATCAAAAGGTCGCCACATGAACATTAACCAAATTTATTTTTATATTCATTGAATTTAGTTTTTCTAATTAACATTCTACATGAGCTTTTACTTTATAATGCAAATTATTAAGTGTTGAACGAAATTAATTTAAGAAATAGAAGAATTAAGGGATATCGGTTTATAAAACTATAGTTTTTACACCCGGTCCGATCCAAGACCTGGGTTCCAAGTTTTGACTAGGTCAACAGGTTTTGACCGGATCACCTAAGTCAATTTTTTTTTAAATCAAAACGACGTCGTTTTAGTAAAAAAACAAAAGTTAACGGATTGTAACTAAGTTTTTGACTGGATCTAGCCGGGTCAATCCGCCAGGTTACACCGAATTTTTCTTTCTTCTATATTTTCTTTAACCCAACCCGGTTTCAACCTTGGATCGACCCGCCGAATCCGGCTGGATTTCAAAACTATATATAAAACTTTTGGGTTATATCTCATGAGTAACTTTACTTTAGTCTCTTTTACGTTCAACCTTACTCTCTATAACCCTTCAAATAAATTATGCATTTTGAGTTTTATTTTGTCTTTAATTTTGAATAAGGAAAAAAAAAAAAAGGGAAGTGAAAAGGAATCAAACGTAACTCAAATTAAGTAAAGCACCCGTATATGTAGCACGGGACAAACACTAGTTCTTAATTAATAATTAATAATTATTTTTTTTATCTTTATGAATCACAATTATAAAGTAAAGTTATAAACTTAGACTTTTTTTTTTTGGAGAGTGAATGTAACATTATAAAACTAAGATGCTTTTTTTGTAATTATCCAAAATAAATGTTGGATAATTAGGCTTGGTTTGACAAAATTTACAATAATTATACATATTAAAAAATTAAAAAATATAGGGAAAATACCAGGTCAAATGATAACACAAGTAAACTTTGTTTGAATATTTTTATAAGAAAATTTATTAAGGAGTTGATAACACAAGTAAAATTTATTGAGTTGTTATAAAAAAAAATATAATGTTTTTTTAGTTTATTTTAATTTTCTTTTAATTGCATGACTAAACTTTATATGTTGTTTTAATTGTCCTTTTAATTGCATGCAATACAAAACATTATATGCTTAAAAACGAACACAATTGTGCCCCTCAACCACTCATCTCACCCAAGCCATAATGGACTAGCACTTTTCCCTCCACTGTTGATTGTTGAAGTAACCAATAAGGAGAAAAAAATTTATGAGGCAATAGACATGAACCAAAATAGTAAAAAAAGAAAGGAAGAAAAAGAAACAAAAGATCTATGTTTGATGTGCCTCAATGTCCTTTCTTAGAGAACATAGAAGAGCATTGTCGGTAGGGAAAGGAAGAGGTGAAGGAGCCACTTTAGATCCATCAATTTTAGCTTTTCAATCAGTGACACGCGTGGTACACACGCCACCACTATTCTAACAGTTTTTTTAACTTGATTTTAGTTAATTTTTGTACATGCTTATCATATCATAAGGTCGATTAATAAACTCATAATATATTTTGGACAAATTGCTATAACATTGTGAATTTTGGGACAAAATGATTATTGTTGTGTATATTTTTGGACTGTTTGGACATTATTTGATTTGAATTCATGTGTGTTTTTTGTTTGATAATTTGTGTTGAATTGCGAGTTTATTTTTAGGGTTGTGATGTCTAATTGAATATTAAATGTTGGTTCATGATTTAGGGTTGAGTTTATGTCGATTTGAACATTAAATCTTGATATATGGTTGTGCTTGGATTGATGTTGATTTATTTGAATTAGCCTGAATTTTGAATATAAGTTTATGAAATTAGTAAGACTTGTGTGAATGTTTGGAGTTGTTTGGTTTTAAGTTGATGAACAATAATTTGTCTTAAATTAATAAGAATCAATCCCTTTATTTAGACTCTAAAATCAATTAGGATTTCTAATGATCAAAATACTAGATGGCAACTCCATCTTTTTTTTTTTTTTTACTAATAAGAAACAAGAATTCCTAGTTCTTTCCCCTATCACCGAAAAGATCTTGATCCGAGATGACGACCATCGCGACGCCGCACAAGTGCGATATAAGACACAATAAACATTAATTAGAATGGTTCATTTACCATTGAATGTGGTTATTAACATGTTAATTTAATTATTAATAGATGAATAAATTGTTAATTTCAAGGAAATTTGAAATGGAATATTATTCCCAAATTTATGCTTAATTATGACAGAAAAAGAAAGAAAGAGAGATTTATAAGTTCTTATCAATGAGTTAAAAACTTAGTTATGATGGTGAAATGGAAATGTGGATTTTGTGTGGATAGAGATTTGAAGTTTTTACAATGTAAGTGAGACCACGGGTACCATACATTAGCAAGGGATGGCTAGCAAAGCATAAGTTCCAGATTGGTGTTAAACACCATATCCTTTTTAATTTACTTAATTAAAGTTAAGTTTGTTATTGAAATCTTTTTTAATTTAAAATTCATATTTTCAAATAATATATATTGAGCTAGTTATCATAGTTTAGGGACTAGCGCGCAGTTTGAGTATGTTGAGCTAGTTATTCTGATTTAGAGACTAGCACTTAATTTTAGCATGTTGAGCTAGTTATCCCAATTTAGGGACAAACACTCAGATTGAAGAAATGCAGATAACCATACTAGATATAAGGTTTAAGCTTGGTTTTGGTCATAGATAAAAGTTCATTTGATAATGAAAAGGTGTCTAAGAGAGGACTCAAATTTATTTGTATCATAGAGATGTGAAGCCTATCAAGGGTTGTTTAATTAAGTTAAATTAAATAATTTTTACGTGTTGCATATTTATTTTATATTATATTTTAAGAGTGATAAATTTTATATGAAACAAATTTCAAGTACCATGCAGCAACATATTGGTCCATTGTTGTTTTAGGAGTTTCACTTTTGTATTAATTTTTGTGATGTAACAAATTGTTAGCTCATTGTATGTAAACATGTCCTAAAATGTTATATTTTAGATTTAATTTAGAATGTTATAAAATCATCTTGGATGATGTAATGTTAATTATTTTTAAACTAGGATAATTTAAATTATGTCTTGACATGAGTTTGCTTTAAATTCTTAGATAGGCTAACCTATACTTTGATTTTATTTAATAATAATTCTATCCTTTGAAAAATGTCAATAATGAAAGTTTTGTCTTGAATTATAAATTAAAGATGCTAAAAACATTAATTGTTGGATGATATTGAGAATGTGAAAGTCTTGGAAGGTGGGACACTAAATTGGTGAAAATATTGGATGATGAGAAAAGTTGAAATCTTTATTTGTAGGGTGTGAAAAGTTGATTGAGTCGATAACTTGGTAATGAAATAAATAGGAGAAACTCTATCAAAGTTTTAGAAAAATAAAAATCCATGCACTATTAGCGATTATATAACAAGTATATATGGAATATCATGTGATTAAATTTAAGGTTAAATTTATTGTAGTAGATAAATAATTCTCATATGAACCTAAGAAAAAGGAAGAGACATAGAAGAAGAAGTTTGGTGAAGAGGAACCTAAATGTACTGCTGGCAAATGGACAATCAGAAGTGAAGGCAAGATGTAAGGGTTCAATGTCAAATTTATGTGTTTTTATTTGTGAGGGGAATCATTTTGTGAAGGACTACCAAAAAAAAGAATAACTAAATGCTATCTTAGTGGAGGATGATGTTAAGAAATAGCATACACAAATCCAATGTATGTGTTAAGTGGCTGAATTAGATGATTCGATAAAAGGGTCAGCCTGATCGAGGGGGATTTGGCTTGGTCATACTACCTTGGGTGAGGGAGAATTGGGGGAGTTCTATGCATCTTAGTGAAGAAACATACCTTGGTGAAGGAAACAAAATCGGTTGTTATACGATGGACATAAGCAACAATATTGTCTATTTTCTATACTTACAAGTTGCACTCATTTGGAAAGTTGAATGAACTTATAAGGGTTCATTTGAGTTTTTTCAAATCTCTATATGGTTTTGTTTATAAAGAAAATGATGAAATACTGGGATGCTTATAGAAAGGGGTAGAATATTAAAATGTTTATAATTCATTCATCTCTATATGGTTTTGTTTATAAAGAAAAGGATAGAATACTGGGATGTTTATAAAAAGTGTCTAAATTTCATTAAAAAAAAAAAAGCTTACAAATGAATGAATTAGCATTTAGGATTGCAAAGGGAATGATTATTATTTGTGTGTAATGAGAAGTGTTGCATATAGTTTTCTAGAGATCATGAAATTGATCTCAACACATTGATTTGATTTTATAGAAAATAATCAAGACTCTAAAGATAAACAAAGTCATAACAAGGTTCAAAACAGGTTGATGATGGATTTTATAGAAAACAAGCAAGACCATAAAGAGGAACAAAGTCATAACATGGTTTAGAACAAGTTAATGATAGGAATGGTAAGTCCTTGTTCACCGCAAACTTCATGTGAGTAACAGGTTCATGCTAGCACAAATATAAACTAGGATGATAGACAGTCTAAGTCACAACAAACAGAGCTAACCTCGCAACAATAGGACTAGCAGTTGGCTGAGGAAGTTGCATCGGTGTTGTAGGTGGCATTTATAGCATAATAATAGGTGGTTATGGAGGTTATGAACATGACTAGTTATGGATAAACATGATCAAATCATGAGAGCATGGTTGGATAGACATGGGACATGGATAAAGCTATTCTTGACGCCATTAAGTTTATGAGAACATGAGGGAATAATAATACTAACTTAATGGAAAAAAAAAAAGACCCTCATATTCCAAACTATCCAAGTAATGATAGAAAAAAAAAATCCATAAATTGTTAACAAACCTACTTATTTTTATCATTGTTTTTCCTTTAAATGACCATTTTGTTGGCTTTCATGTATTTAAATTAACCCTTTTAAAATATAAGAAAATAATCATTATGCCATTATTGCATGACGAGAATTGTAAGAAACTCATTACTTGTTAGAACCATTTAGTGGACATACCGAATAAGAATTGAACTTGTGTAACAACCAAACTGATACCATTTAAGTTCATGAGGTCCCAATAACCAAAAAGGATGCTCACATTCAAAGGTTATTGAATATAATTCTCAGACTTATCTTCCTAGTTTATAATCAATATTAACTTCAAAAAACAAAAAGAAAAAAAAAACTTGTCAATATTTCTTTTTTGTTGTTTCCAATATGATGGTTTCTCAAATATTAGACAAGGATAAACCCTCTCTGGACATTTCTTTACCTTCATAAATTGAAGAACAAACTCTGGTGTCTTTTTACCACAAGTTATAACCATCATAGCCAAATAAAAATTGAACTTGTTAGAACCATTTAGTGGACATGCCGAATAAGAATTGAACTTGTGTAACAACCAAACTGATAGCATTTAAGTTTATGAGGTCTCAATAACCAAAAAGGATACTCATATTCAAAGGTTATTAAATATAATTCTCAGATTTCTCTTCCTAGTTTATCATCAATATTAACTTCAAAAAACAAAAAGAAAAAAAAGAACTTGTCAATATTTCTTTTTTGTTGTTTCCAATATGATGGTTTCTCAAATATTAGACAAGGATAAACCCTCTCTAGACATTTCTTTACCTTCATAAATTAAAGAACAAACTCTAGTGTCTTTTTACCACAAGTTATGACCATCACAGCCTTCAAAACACTCACTTGTTTTAATGACATTTTTCTTATGTTTAGAGAAACTATTTGTAACATCCCACATCAAAAGAAGAGTGTCCAAAGCTAAGGCATATTAAGGCAGTGGGTACCTAACCTTGTAGGACGCGTTTTGGGGCCTGTGGGCTGCCAGGAACAAAACCATGAGGCGTGGAAGCTTGGTTGGGCTGAGCCATAACGGATAATATTCTGCAAGGGAGAGTGGCTCGGGTATGTAATACCATATGTAAGGCCCTGGCTCTGGACACTCTTCTTTCAATGTGAGATGTTAATCTATCTCTCCAATTCTTCAAGCTTTCGGGTTATTTGTTGGAGATCCCCACTTTAAGAACGAGTCGTCCTCGGCTCTGATACCATATGTAAGGCCCGACCCACTCTCCCTTGAAAGAGATCTTGTACTGATATTATACCGGGACATGTTGATAAATTACAAAGAGATATGTTACTTAAATAATACTTTTCAGCCCTTTTCTTGTCCTAAAAAATAAAAAATCAGCCTTAAACAAGAAAATCATTCATCAAGACCTTAACTCTTAGTCTTATTTATATAAGGAAAGCAAATAGGCTAATGCTAGAAAAACTCTACTTCATGTTAAGCTAAGCTTAACAAGAGAAACTTTCAACATATATTCACCCACTCATTTGGTCTAGGGGCCTTCTAAGCCTAATAAGCAACTCTCAAAATTTATATCATCTTGGTCCATGGTTTTTGTCTCAAACATCAGCCTCTTGATCTATTCTAGTCGAGCTATAACTACTCTTGTCAAGAAATTCATTGCCACATTGCAACAGAACAATAGTTATATATATATATATAAACTGGTCTAAAAAGGACTTTAATGGATTCGGAACTAAAAGGCATAGATGATTTCTACATCGAAATGATCTTTTTGTGGACAAATTGGTAGCCAATTGTTTTTTATTTGCTAAGAGATGGTCAAATTGAAAAAATAGAGGATCAAAATGAAAAATATGAAAAAAATAGATTACAAACTAAAAGCTGGTGCGTAACATTCATTGTGAAGCTCTTACTCCCCGTATAAAAACTTTTCAACGCTTGTAGATTTTAAAAATTCAATTTTGGTACAAAATTTTATTTTTCTTATTTTTTTAATTTTTAGTTTGAGAGAAGAGAAAGAGTATATGGATTATGGTGGTGGTGAGAGAAAACATCAGTTTATACTGAATCTAACCACTAAAAAAGTTAATCTTAGTGCTTATAGAGGAGTTCCAGTTGAATATTTTTCACCTTTAAATTGGTTGGGAAAATAGATATGACATCAGGAAGTTTTGGAATTTATGTTTACTTTTTTCTTGGTTCATTTTTTAGGTTATTTGAATGTATAAACATATTTATTTAAATCTTTATGGTGTTTTTTTGGGTGAAATTATGGTTTAGAAACAAAATTTTAGGTGTAAAACACCCATGCCCCGATTTCTAGTAACTAGATAGCAGACAACGTGTCGTTTGTTTTTTTTTTAAAGAAAAAAAATCAAAGCCTAGGCACGCAGGCGGGGTTGACAGACTCATGCACCTAGTCTTTTTTTATTAAGGCCTGAAAGAGCTGGGCCACTTAAACCCACATGCTTAGGTTTTTTTTATATATTTTTTAATTTTATCATTTGATTTTGTTTTTTATATATATATATTTTCAATTTTATTGTTTAATATTTGGTTTATTTTAAATAGATATTCATAAGTTGTTTTGTTTTACTTTCCATTAAATTATTATGATTTCAAATAAATATTTTTTCATTTTCTTAATGCTTGATTTTATGAGAGTCTATTTTTGTTTTTATTTTTTTAGTAATCCAAGTTGTTTTTAAACTCACCAAGTTGACTGAGTCACATCAGGTTAACTCCCACAAGTTTAATTTTTTTTTTTCTATTAGAAAACATATTAGCAAAAACCTAACTTTTTTTTACATTAAAAAAGTTGATCTAACCCACAATATAGTGCATTCCAACAACCTAGAAATAATAATATATAATATTTTTTTGTTTATTTTTGGATATCAATACACATGAAAAAAGAAAAAGAAAAAAAATAGTGTTTGTGTCAACAATTTTTGGTTAAGGACTAGTTATTTGTCTCCTTTCTTAAGCTAGAGATTAAAAAATAAAAAAAAATAAAAACTTTATACCGAAATTTTGTTTTTAAAATATTGAGTAACCAAAAAGTTATCATTTAAAAAGCAAAAGGGATAGAGTAAATTTTTTACATTAAATTTAAGACCGTCACTCATTTTTTTATTTGTCATTTTCACTTTGACTCTGTATCTTTCAATCTTGTCATTTCTTGATTAATTTGTCTAAATTAGCCTTTAATTTTTTTTCCTATAAAAGTGTAATTAAGAAAACAAAAGTTGAGAGAAAAAAATTAAAAAAAGCATTCTTGTAATTTACAGTGCTCTATATATATAGGTGAATGATAAACAATTTCATCATGTATTTTAGTGTTTGTTAACTAGGAAGTAGGAGTAATTATTTTTGGTTTGGTTTGATTTTTATTTATAAAAATAACCAAACTAAAATTCTGTTAAATATAAAAAATAAAATCGAAATCAAACCGAAACCGATTCCAACCGACCAGTTTTGGTTCAGTTTGGTTTGGTTTAGTTTGATTATTTTATATTAAAAACCAAAAATTATATTATTTTTTTGGCTTTTGTTTTGGAATTTTTGATGGGATTGATTTCGGTTTGGTTTATTTTTAAACTAAACCGATTTGGTTCTGTTAAAGTTTTATGGTTTCAGGTTTATAAAACCGAAACCAAATCGAATCAAATATTTTTTAAAATATTCTAATCGGTTTAAATAATTTTTTTCATAATTTAATTTTTTTAATTTTTTTTTCTAATTTTCACAGTTTAATTAATTTATTGATTTTTTTCTCATCCCTGCACACTACTAAGAAGTAGATGTGTGCCGTTTGTTTTGGAAAACCGTTGTTACATCAAGAAGATGCTGTGGTTAGGGTATGTACCCCGTTTAGTTTTTTCTTGCAGGTCTTGGGTTCCCTTTTCTAACATTAAAAAAAAAAAAAAATGTAGTGTTATCCCACATGCGTAATTTAAATTTTAATGCACTGCCTAAAGAATTAGTAAATCTTTTTGTTAAAAAAAAAATGCCTAGGATTAGAATGAAAATAACATGGACGACAACAATAAGGCACAAATTTGATTTAAAATGCTTATCCTAAAAACGTTTTAAAAACGTTTTTGAAAAAATTTAAATTTTTTTTATTTTTTATGTTTCATATTAATATTTTTTTATAATTTTATATTATTTTGATGCGCTGATTTTAAAAATAATTTTTTAAAAACAAAAAAAAATTATTTTGATATATTTCATACTTTGAAAAGCAACCGCAACCATTTCTTTACTTCAAATTAATATTTTTTTAGTATTTTTAGATCATTGCGATGGGCTGATTTGAAAAATAATTTTAAAAAAATAAAAAATATATTATTTTAATATATTTTTAAATAAAAAAATACTTTAAAAAACAATCACAACTACAATCTCAAATACATACCATCAAATACATCCCAACACTTTCAACAATACACCAGTACATGCTTTCCCGTTGGCAATTCCATTATCGATGAGCAGACATTTATCCATATATCTGCTAATGTCGCCTACGACATGACAACAAGCGATGAACAAAGAGCTCCCCACAAACATTGCGGCTGTGTTTAAACAGGTTAATTAAAATTTAAAAAAAATAAAAAAATATATTATTTTGATATATACAGAAAGGGTATTTTGAACACAAATTGACCACTGTTTTCAAGATTTCCATGCGCAAAGCAAGCAAGAAAACAAACACAGAGAAAGAAAATCAAGATAACCAAAAATATAAATTTCATTCAAAATACAAAAACTGTAGCACACGTACACCACGCCACGTCCCTCTATCTTTATAAATCATTGTGTACGTCAGTTGAGCCCTAGTCCCTTCCCCCCTCTCTTCCTTCTTTTTCTCCTTCACACCCGTTAATCTCTCTCTCATCTCAAGCTGCCGGGATCTTAGGTCATGAAACCGCCTGCTTGTGCAGCTTGTAGGCACCAACGTAGGAGATGTAGACCAGATTGCCCTCTGGCTCCGTTTTTTCCTCCTGAGAAAGCAAAAGATTTTGAGGCTGCTCACAAGCTTTTTGG
>Ga0325405_1007874_pt1 | contig 10672 bp, 10 predicted proteins | sample PopdelMetagenome_21_FD_205663 | JGI IMG/M metagenome (GOLD analysis project Ga0325405, IMG submission 205663) | Populus deltoides microbial communities from Bellville, Georgia, United States - Xylem-Control-R2 | ecosystem: Host-associated > Plants > Phyllosphere > Stem > Wood/Secondary xylem...
TCAGTTTATATGATGAATATGTTTGTTCTCCTATACTTATTTTTCCTATGATTGTTTATTTTAATTGCTAGAGCGGACTCTAAGTTATTATTGTAGACAATCTATTGCTAAGTTTGATATCAAAACCAGAGTTGTGGTATATGAACTTGTGAAGCAACTGAGTTTAATAATTGTGGCGGATCTACGTTATTAATCTTAGGGAGAACATTCAATCAAATCAAACATAGACTGCGGACAGTTATGTTTTCTTGATTAATCAACTTATCTAGTTCTTAAGGCTGCCATTAAATTAAATTACTAGTGCGGACACTGTGGTTGTTTAATGGTTAGGGTTAGTTATACGGCGGATCCGTTAACTAACCAATGTTAAGAAGAGATAAATATTCAGAATATAAATTGATGTTTCGTTTCCATGATCAGTTCTGATTTCTGTAGGTGCATGTGTGCTGGTGACCAAGGTTTGTTCTCTTGATAATTTTCTGATTTTATTAAATTTCGTTTGATAGTTTTCTGTTTTCTTTTGCTTTAACTTAGATAACGTCCAAACCCCTCCAAATTGTATATCATCTAGTATAAAAATCTGACTTGAACTTTTTTGTGGGATCGACTCCTTACTTGCTCTATACTATCTTGTGTGTTGTTTTTAAAGTTAGAATAATTAATTTGTGTGACCGCGACATCGCAACACTATTCGATTCGAGGATGGAAACCAAATTGAAAAAGAAAAAACAACTCATAAATCCCCAAATCAAAATGTATTGTTAATTGCAAATTCACCAATAAAATGACAATAATTTGAAAGTAATTTAGAGTACTTGAGTCCTAGGTCATCACTAGGCCACCTACCCACGTGAAGGAACGAAAGTGATGTAAAATTCCAAAAGCACATCGAGAGCGCAGAAAAGCCAACTCTAATATGTTTCCACTTCTCTTCACGTGACCTTCCTTCACTTCTCTCGATACCCCCCCCCACTTGTCTTCTCCGTCACTCTTTCATCTCCTCCGACAACCTAGGCAGTCGCCTCCACTGAAACCAGAAGAATCCACCCCAACTATCTCAAGCAAGATTTAGTTTAGTTCGAGAACCCATCTCTCTTTCTTGATCATCATCATCATCTCCACCAATCCAATCCAAACCATAGCAATGCCTCAGCAACCCCACCATTCCTTTCTTCTTCTCTCCATCTTGATGCTGATCTGTTCTCTATATAGCATTATTTCAGCAGATCCTCTGTTCCATGAATGTACTTCAAAGCAAGATACATCCTTGAGATCTTCTTCATGCCCTCCATTCGCATCCACTTCTCCTCCTCCTTTCCCCTTCTCTTTATCACCTGGTTGTGGTCACCCTTTCTTTCAACTAAAATGCTCTTCTCCTCACTCCATAATCTCCATTAATAACCTCTCTTTTGCTCTCCTTCACTTCGACCCCAACTCCTCCTCTCTTCTTCTATCTCCTCAACTCTCCTCTCTAACATCCTCTACAACGATAAGACCCGCTGCTACTTGCTCTAGTGATCTTTCTTCCATTCCTGCCCATTCCATCAATCTCTCCGGTTCACCATTTCGAATTTCTGATTCCTATTGTTCTCGGCTTTCTGTTCTGCGCTCTTGTTCCCCACCAAATCTCCCAAACTGCAGCCACTGTCCCTGGGAGTGTAAGCTCGTCAAGAACCCACTTAATCTCCTCAATGACTGTGGATCTGCTACTCCTCGCAGTCTCCAAAAGCAGGGATGTCAAACCGACATCTTAGAGTACCTTGACAATTTCTTGAAAATCGGGTTCCAAGTTGAGTACGATGAGTCTCAAGATTCCTTCTTCTCCAGCTGCAGGGAATGCAAATCCAAGAAAGGAATCTGTGGCTTCAATTCCTCAGACCCAGAAAAGAATTTCTTTTGTTTTCAGTCCAGAACTCGGTTTTCACCAACATGGATTCACCAAAATGACCCAAACCGAGTCGCCATTTTGTGCTCCATCTCCGCAGTGTTATGTCTTGTAATTGCCGTTTTGGTTTTTGGAATTGTTTTTAGGTTTAGGCGATTGAAATCATTGAAAACAGAAGACGACCCAACGACACTGTTCCTTCACCGCCACCGCTCTGCTAGTCTTCTCCCTCCTGCGTTCACCTTCGAGGAGCTTGAATCCTCAACTAACAGGTTTGACCCCAAGCGTAAAATTGGAGATGGAGGGTTTGGGTCTGTGTATCTAGGCCAGCTCTCTGATGCCAGAATCGTTGCTGTTAAATACCTCCACAGGCACCACCAAGCTGCAGCCGCTGGCAGAGCATTTTCAACCAAGTCATTCTGCAACGAAATCTTGATATTATCTTCAATAAATCATTCAAATCTCGTTAAACTTCACGGGTATTGCAGTGATCCAAGAGGGTTACTTCTGGTGTATGACTACGTCCCCAACGGCACTCTCGCTGACCACCTCCATGGAACAAACAACTTGCACCGTAAAAGTTCTTTAACGTGGCAAGTGAGGCTTGATATCGCATTGCAAACGGCTTTAGCTATAGAGTACTTGCATTTCTCAGTTAAACCACCCATTGTTCACAGAGATATTACATCATCCAATATTTTTATAGAGAGAGATATGAGAATCAAAGTGGGTGATTTTGGGCTTTCAAGGCTTTTAGTCTTGCCTGAAACATCTTCATCTTCATCTGGGTATGTTTGTACCGGGCCTCAAGGCACACCTGGATACTTGGACCCGGATTACCACCGGTCGTTCCGGTTAACAGAGAAGAGTGATGTTTACAGCTTTGGAGTGGTTTTGTTGGAGCTGGTTTCAGGTTTGAGGGCAGTGGACCAGAGTAGGGACAAGAGGGAGATGGCTTTGGCTGATCTTGTAGTATCCAAAATCCAAATGGGTCTGCTTCGTCAGGTTGTTGACCCTGTTTTAGGTGTTGATGAGGAAGCTATGAACGGTATTGAATCCGTGGCTGAGCTAGCCTTCAGGTGTGTGGCGGCGGACAAGGATGATCGGCCAGATTCGAGGGAGGTTGTGGAGGAGCTGAGTCGGATTCGAAGCCGAACGATTGGCATTAAGTAAATTGTCACGACCCGAATCTGGACCATCACAACGTATCTGCATTATCTGGTGGGCAGTTGTGCGAAGGAGTTGGCATGGCTAAAGGTTTTGATTATGTTGTGGGCATGGCTGTGCTCTGGTGTGGGGAGATCAGTTGATTGGTGTGGTTTGGGGCTTTTGATTGACCTGACTACTAGTCATGGTTGGGCGTTTTATGTTGTCTGGTTTGATTGCGGACACTTGTAGTTTATGATGAAGAGAAGATGTCCATGCCTTGTAAGTAGTTAGCTGTCTTTACAGTTTATCTAAATCTTCAACTGTCAATTTACAGCAAGTATGAAGAGGAAACTCTGCATATTTTGTATAGTATAAAAGTTCGTTCAGGATGTAGCAAGGAGTACTAGAATTGTTGCCAGCTCATCCTTTTTGGCTCTGTTCTAATCAAGCTAGCAACATGGTTACTAAACTGCAATTGCACGAAGTCATCTTTCTGATGTAACAACAATGTTACGTATTAATTTCTGGTGAAAATGTTTCTATCAGAGAAACCTAATCTGCTGTGACAAACAAAAACAAAAAAAACCTCCCACCTTCCACGTCTAATCCTCGGATGAAGCTTGCTGCCACAACAACAAAGACTTCACAAGCAATCATTTCGTCTTCATTTCTAGTTTAATCTTTTTGCCTTTCCTAGTTTAATCTTTTTGTACACCCTCATCAACTATTATTAGCGTAAGGTGTATGATATGATTGAAAACATGATCTATTATTATCCCATCAGTGTCAAAATATCTGATAAGCCCACTAATCAACCAAAATATTGATTGCCTTTATTTTTGCTTTCACACAATGGTAACTTTATCTAGTTCAGTCTTCAGACAAACAGACTCATCGATTCACCTTTCCTTTTCATTGTTCTCCCTTGATTGAGATGGAATCATGGGATGCAGATAAAGGATAACTAGGACGATGGAAGAAAGGTTACACATTTTTCATCTGTAATTCACGCGGTTATGAAGCAAGGCTAGAGCCGAGTAGAATTCATGCATGTAACAAGATGTCCAAATGCATAATAGCTGGTAGATTGATCCATCTTTCATGCCACCTGAACAAAATGTGCAGTTTCTAAGGCCCTAGCCTTCTCACCAGCAACTATTGCTTCCTGACTGCCTGTCATTGCATAGCCTCTCTCCTGCAATAGGTCATGAAATTGTCACTCATCCAGATCATTTTATCCTTAAAAAAAAACTCCGCATACAAGTCAGGGCTATACCAATAAGCGCCACATGAATGGGGTTCCTTCCCTCTTCTTGATCTGCTTCTCCATTACTCCTATTGCTACAACTCAAGAAAGAAGTCAGAAGAGCCACAATGAAGTTAAATTGCAGAAATAGGAGGTTTGGGATGCCAAACGTATGTACCCTTGGCGGCTTGTCCAGTATTTAGTAACATGCTGTACCAGACTTCAGTAAATACATCAAGTTGTTCATCTGATGCCCCAAGCATCTAGCACAAAGGACAGTAAAATTCATATCTTTTAATTCAAATGTGTAAATACAGCTGATCAAAACACATGAATCAACTTGATAATAGTACCTTACAATCATTGGCATCAAAATCTGAATCAAGTAAATCTAATGCCTGCTTGTCATTACCCCTCCCATACTCGAATAAGGCTTCTGCAAGCTGAGACAAAGGGAAAATGAAATCCTTGAATATCTCAAAAACACCTTTCAAAAAGCATCTGAAGAAAGCAATAGCAACAGATTTATGAAAAGTAACCACCACGTTAACATAGAACCAAAGGAAGCTTTGTGAATTTAAGAGAGAAAAATGAATCCAACCCACAATTGTTACAATTTTCTGATCATTTGTTACAAACAAAGAAAAGAGGAAAAGGTTATATATTCTAATTATGGTCAGCATCCATACCCCTCCAGGATGGGGGTTCACTGCATCTTTGGGATGTGGCCTAGTTGCATCCAAAGGTATCTTACCAGCTACTAACATGAAATTGTGTAAATGGAGATAAAAAAATGGTAAGAGAAGCAATCAGAACAAACCCGAATCACTTTCTGCATTCTTTGTTGCTTCTTCTTACTCATCTTATGAATTCTGCAAAAAGACGATGAGATTACAATAATGGAGGGCCAGCATGAAAATGTGTAAAGATAGCACAGGCTTCTACCTGGATTTCAAGCCCTCAAGTAAATCTTCTGCCTTTGAAGGTTCACCAGTTTTAGCCAAGGCCCATAATATCAACACATCAAGGTGCCACTCTAAATACCAGTTGGCCTAGATATTGTAATGCACATGGAAGTATCACATAATAATCAGACAACACGTACACAGTAACATGAAAAATACGTGCCCATATGCATAACAATGGTATTCAAACATAATTGCTAGTGAAAGCATGAAAAATGCATCTCAAAACAAATTATCATTGGAATTTAGAGCTTTAATTAAAGTCAAAGTCTTCAACTGTTGCAAACTTCACTCCCGGGGTGAGTTAAAACAAATTTTGTTCCATCCGCTCCTTTGGCATGTAGATGCAAGCTCCTGATTCTTGTATTATATGTTCGATAATGAAGAGACAGCATGCACAAACAAGTTTATAGAAAAACAAAACAACAGCATGCAAGGTGCTGATAGCTGAAGCACAATCCAGGACTCGTCTGTGTCCAGCATATCCAGCGCAGAAGACACAGCTAATTGTCCAGCAAACCTGTAAGGATTCATATATCTAGGAGAGAAAACTGCCAAATCCAGGGAAAGGGGATTCTTTTTCCATATGAAGAGCACAATTTGCATGCTTTGACCTTTGATTTCTGAAACTTAATCTTTTCAATAACAACTATATTTTCAAATTGTTCATTTCAGTTATAGTGATTATAGTTATAGCTACGGGGCTGGTCTATTATAACGAAGTTATAACAACAGAAGATTATTAGTTACTAACTTCAGCTTTTTGTTTCGGACTGTGTGAGGATACAAAATTCTTGAAATAAGCCTTCACAGAAAATCTCAGAGACTTTCATGATCTCTCAAATAGAATAAAGTAGAGATGATCATTCAGATATGTTTTGCAAAGTTTCATGAGAGAACTATATTCCAACAAATCAAATTGTAAGCAGACATCACTCATTGATTGACTAGTTACTTTTTCTATGGTTCTTACACTAAAACACATATAACTTACTTGATCCGTTATGCAGGAAGCTAAAATCTTCAGACGGTCCTCAAAGATGTCAAGCTCACCCCTTAGATACACACGCAACAACAAACCCAGAGCATTCAAGTACACCTGAATGCACAATAAAAGTAAGACCACTTCCGCACAAAATGAGGGCGAAATTTGAACAGATAGCAGAATAACATACTTGTGGAGGCACAGCATCAGCTTTTTCCAACTCTTTCCAGATATGTTGGTCATAAACTTCTAAAACTTTTCTCACCGGAGCATGACCTTCCAAGTAACAAAGAGCAACATGCCACCAATTATGTGTCAGCCTGTAGATTGAAACAGTGACGCCGCCTCGGGCATTGGAGAAAGCCATCAGGAAATTTATTATAACATATAGCATCTCATTTCTATACTATAACATTTTATACATACATAAATGACGAGCAAGAACTCCATGAAGATGAGCATTCTTCCATGAAGTCTACTGCATCTTTGAAACGGCACTGATACTGAAGGACATGACACATCTGCACAAGAATTTACACTCAAAAGGATGGTCTATTCTAGCTCTTGCTATCATATAGTACTTAGTCACTCCAAACCAAACTCATACTCCTGATCTCTCTTAAAAGACGAGTTAAAATTTATCCATGACAATGAGCAAAATAATATGTTCCACTACGGTGGAAAAAACATAAAAAGGCAAGATATCATGTACTGCATCATACTAAGATGATGAGAACTCACAGCATGTTGCGCCCAGTAATCTTGCTGGTTGATCTCATATCCCTTTCTTGCTGCTTCCTCAGCATCAGCCATTCGGCCCTGCTCTAATAACGAAAACGCAAGCATGCCATACATATAATCTTCTTCTTGGTTTATGGGTAGAACCTGTTGAAATGAAAAGTCTTGTTAACCCCAAGGTGGTTGATAATAAAATATACCTTATGCTATCTGGACAGAAATGAACCTGTTGCACAAGGTCCAGGGACAGGTCAGGTCTCCCCATGTAGAAACATAAAACTTGAGCTCTTTTAAGAGTAACTAGATCTCTCGGGTAATCATTGAGAAGCTGTAAAATAAAATGTATACATCAAATGAAATTAGAGGTTGTATGATTAAAGCCCATATAAATCATTTAATGACACTGTTCAATTAGCATTATAATTTAAATTATGTAACTAAGGAAAAAAAAGACTTAAGCTAAAATAAATTTAGAAAAAGCCCCCCTTTTTTGAAGGCATTAAGGAAGAATAGGGATTTTCTCTCATGGCCAAAATGCATTAACAGATTAGCTTTAAGGATAGAGGGGGTGAAAGGGTAGGCGTACCTGAGAATGAAATTGAAGAGCAACATCATCATCTCTATTCTCACAAATCAAAGAATTAAGAGCATCAAAAACTGCTTTCTCATAAGGGGTGGCTTCTTCCTGTTCGTTAAAAGAAATTTCACAGGTCAAAAATACCATCAAAAGACAAAGGCCGTACATGATTACAGAGGGCAAAACACTTACAAGTCGAGAGTTTGCAGCCTGGATATGGAAAGAAGCTAGGGAAGGATTGGCAGAGGAGCAGAGGAAATGAGCTGCCAGAATATTGGCTAACACGCAGTCTTTGTCATGAAGTGTAGCTTCCAAAATCACGCGCCTCTCTCTTCCACAACTAAGAACCTTCATTTAGCCAAGAATCAACACCAACCCAAAAAAAAACTCCCTCTTTCTCTCTGGCAATCCAATTAATAAGAGGAGATAGAGAAAAGAAGACAGACCTGGTGGTAATAAGAGTTGATGGCAGAGATGCAAGCATCCGAGGAAGTGTTGACCTCGTAACCCCAATTGTCCAATTTAACACCACCTTCCATTTCTTCTGTCTTTCTTTCAACAATCACAGTGTTGCCGTCGCGGTCTGTGTAGGAGAAATAAGGACAGTTGCGACAGGGAAGAGTGCCGGGGACTCCAATAACGAATCTTGGTTTTATTTCCTTTGATCACAGCGTTGCCGTCGCGGTCTGTTTATGAGAACTAGTTACATCTTCCACGCGATGCTATGAGTTAATTATTTTTTATATTTTAAAAAAATTAAAATTTAAAAATATTAGGTTTTTTTGTAAAGTTATATTCAATAGTCTTAGGTTTGGTTGCAATGCTTGACCTAAAAGTAATATTTATAATATTAATAATAACATTAAACTTGGATTAACCCTTAGCATAAAAGTGTCTAGAATGCAATACCAGACTCAATAGCATTGGACGTGTGTCTGACTGTAAGGTCGTGTCATAAAAGTTTAATAATTAAATATATTAGTTAAAAAGAAAAAAGCAAAGAAAAAAACCAACAGGAAGAAAAAAAACTAATGAAGAAAAAGAAAAAAAAAATATGAATTAATTGTGTTAACCCTTCAAATCAGACTAACCCGTCATACCTTGAATTCACATCGTGAAAGTTTGATAATTAAAAAGAAAAAAACAAATTAATGGGTTAACCCAGAATTAACTGGGCTAACTTGTCAAACCAGGTTAGCCTGTCAAATCCAGAATCCGTGTCATGAAAGTTTGATAACTAAATAGAAAAAAATTTAACATTAGCAATTTAAATTAAACAAAAAAAATTAATTAAAAAGAAAAAAAAACAAAAGGCATAAGCCTTTTCACTATGGACTGCACTGTGCAGTCCACAGTCAAAGGTATAAAAACAAAAATAAAAACTAAAGGCATCAGTCGAGAACTACTTAGAAAAAAAAATTTAATATTAATAAAATAAATAAAATAAATTAAATTAATTAAAAAGAAAAAATAAGAAAAAAACCTCTAAGAAGAAAAAAAAACTAAATAGAAAGAAATTTAACTTTAACAAACTAAACCAAACAAAATAAATTAAAAAAAAAGCAAAAAAAAAATTATAGGTTAACTCGTCAAATTAGGTTAACCCGTTAAACCCGGGATTCGTGTCATGAATGTTTGGTAACTAAATAAAAAAAAGTGAAAATTAAGAAACTGAACCAAAAAAAATAATTAAAAAGAAAAAAAATCCAGGTTAACTCGTCAAACCATGTTAACCCGTTAAACCCAGGATCTATGTCATGAAAGTCTGATAACTAAATAAAAAAATTTAACATTAACAAACTAAATTAAACAAAAACAATTTATGAAAATAAAAAAACAAAAAAAATTGACGGTCAACCCATAATTAACTAGGTTCACCCGTGAAACCAGGTTAACCCGTGAAACTCGAGATATGTGTCATGAAAGTTTGATAACTAAATAGAAAAAACATTAGTATTAACAAACTAAATTAAATGAAAAAAATTAATTAAAAAGTAAAAAAAAAATTCTTGGTTAACTTGTCAAACCAGGTTAACCCGTTAAATCCAGAAAACGTGTCATGAAAGTCTGATAACTAAATAAAAAAATTTAATATTAATAAACTAAATTAAATTAAACAAAAAAATTTGTTAAAACAAAAAAACAAAGAAATAAGCAAAAAAATAATCCCGAAAGGCATAAAAAAAGTTAAAAAAATAAGACAACTTAAAAAAAAAACCTAAAGCATCAGTGTTTTACTGTGGATTGCACTGTGCAGTCCACAATAAAACACTAATCCCTTTTAGTATATGTTACAATTAATTAAAAAGAAAAAAAGGGAAAAAAATTCAGGTTAACTCGTCAAACCCGAGATCCGTGTCATGAAAATATGATAACTAAATAAAAAAATTAACATTAACAAAAAAAATTAAACAAAAAAATTCATTAAAAGAAAAAAACACAAAGAAAAAAAAACCCATAAATGCTAGAAAACGAAAAAAAAACAGAGAAAAAAAAGAAGAAGAAGACAACTCAGCGTTTCACTGTGGACTTGCACAGTGAAACACTGAGCAGTTTTAGTTTATTGTCAATTAACAAACTAAACTAAACGAAAAAAATTAATTAAAAAGAAAAAAATTCAGGTTAACTCACCAAACCAGGTTAACCCGTTAAACCCGGGATCCGTGTCATGAAAGTTTGATTACTAAATAAAAAAATTAATATTAACAAACTAAATTAAATAAAAAAAACAAAAAAAAATTGACAGCCCGTGAAACTAGGTTAACCCGTGAAACCTGAAATATGTGTCATGAAAGTCTAATAACTAAATAAAAAGAAATTTAACATTAACAAACTAAAGTAAATGAAAAAATTTAATGAAAAAGAAAAAAAAAGCAAAAAAAAATTTCTAGGTTAACTCGTCAAACCATGTTAACCTGTTAAACCCGGGATCCGTGTCATGAAAGTCTGATAACTGAATAAAAAAAATTTAACAGTAACAAAAAAAATTATTAAAAGAAAAAAAAAGCAAAAAAAAAACTCTAAAAGTGTAAAAAAAAAAACCCAGCTCATCTTTTACTAAATGGAAAGAAATTTAACATTAACAAACTAAAGTAAACGAAAAAAATTAATTAAAAAGAAAAAAAAA
>Ga0325405_1007876_pt1 | contig 10672 bp, 6 predicted proteins | sample PopdelMetagenome_21_FD_205663 | JGI IMG/M metagenome (GOLD analysis project Ga0325405, IMG submission 205663) | Populus deltoides microbial communities from Bellville, Georgia, United States - Xylem-Control-R2 | ecosystem: Host-associated > Plants > Phyllosphere > Stem > Wood/Secondary xylem...
ATACAAGTCATTGCACTAAATATTAAGAGGACTAACATATCCTTTTGATTTTTCAAAGAATAAAACTTTCAAGCTAATATTCACTAATAATAAAATTAGGAGTATTAAATTTTCAGTTTAATATTCACCAATAACAAAATTAAAAATATTAAAATTTTAGTCTAATATTTATCGATAAAAAAAGCAGGAGTAATAAATTTTTAGTCTAATATTCATTGATAAAAAATCAGGAATATTAAGAAGGATTTTAGTCTAATATTCACTAATTACATCCAAGTATGAATCAGAAGTATTGAGTCTTCATTCAACAAATATTACGAGTGAAACCCCTCATCGAGGCACCTTCTAAAGAGCTTTTCTAGGATTTGAGTCGGGTTTAATGAGATATCATAGACTCATGGATCATTCACTAATATGACTTGATCAATAATTAGTCATAGGTTATGATCAAAAGTGACCAACCTTAGAATTGTTAATTTAGTAAGTGTTATCCAAAAGTAAAACTAAGAGTGATAAGAATAAACATGACTTTAGAATGAATAGGTTTAAACTAACAATCAGGGTTTAACTCATTACAATAAATTCACTATCATCTTATAGATAGACCACTAATAGATTAGACACAACAAACTGTTAGGAATAAAAGACAAGATTAGTATTGAAGCTTACCTCAAGTAATATGTTTTAAGATGATAATGTCTTCCTTCAGTATAACTAGTCCCTTACCATATATCTTTATTGACCAGTTAAGATTTTTAATGATCATAATACTAAGTAGAGACTCATTTTCAAGAAATTAAGACTTTCCCCCCACTCACACACAAATAGGTTGTTTCTTTAAGAAAGAGGTCGGGTTGCTGTGATATCAGGTGCAAAATATTATTGAGTCATAATAACTTATTTAATCTCGAGTTTTAAAATCTTGGCTATTTCCTTCCAACTGCAGGTTATTTGGCCTAGCACAATATGTTGTGAATTGCCTCATGCATATTATGTTTTTACTTAGAAGTCAATAAGACAACCCATATTATCTACTTTTATTAATAAGACTAAACCTAAGTCATGGTTATATAACCATCTATTTGGCATTCTTAAATTAACCACAAATAGTTTATCATCCTCTTTAACTGTCTTGGTTGATCCATCTAGTAACCAAAACATCAAATCTTGATATAAGGATGATGACACATGTAAGTTAATGTGTGTCTATTCTTGTCAAAGCAAGTTGTTATAACTTATCTTTGCTTCTACCATAAAGAAAGTTGCATTGAAGGTTTTGGACCATATAGTTAGATCCACATGTAATACCTTATAGTGTCTTTTATGTCTCTTATAAAATCTCATATAACCATTTTTGATAGGATCACGACTGCCTTGTTATGACTAACTTTAGTGATAAAAAACCAAGTCATAATGTTAAGTGAGGCTCCATTATCAATAAAAACTCTTTATGCCGGTACACTATTGAGATTTATCATGATGTATAGAGGATTTAAATGGCGACTCATAGCCAATACTAGCTTAAGAAATGTATGCCCAAGCTATCGATCAACCACTAGCTTTGACTAATCAATTTTAATAATCTTTACCTTTTCTACTATATTGTCTTCATATTCATTATCTAAATAAGATAGTTGGCTAATATGGTGAGGTGACTACCATGTTTATGGATGTAAACCTTTATGGTCACTCAATTATACTTAAGAAAGTATTTCCAAGTCTTCATCCTTTAGAGCATTCTGTTGATCTAGCTATTGCATTAATACTGAGAAATTTGGTTGTTTTTCTTCTTGTTATTGTTTATTGATGCGATCCAAACTACTCCAAAAAATCCATTACATGTGCCAGTTAGGCCTATTATATGGTCAAGAGCTTAAAAGATTAAAAAGACACTCAATGAGTTAATTCAAGATATTTGAGTCTTATTTCCTACAAGACTTATGGATTCAAGTTTTTCTTTTTTTTATAATGTACAGCTTTACATTAACAAGTATAATTCTCAATTCGACTATTGGATTGAGCTATAATTTTACCATAATTTTCAACATGACCATTAGATCGGGTCTTGTGACAAGGTACAAAAGCTACTATACAAGAATTATATTAGTTTTCTAGTTGATATATGATTTTTTTTTATTTTATTTAGAACTCTTTTATTATTTCTTTAAAATTGCTTAGGATGTTTTTACCTATTATAAACAGGGATATGTAGCTTGTATTTAGGTTTTATTTTTAGGAAAAACTTTAATTTCTAAATGATTTATTGTGTGATTGTGAGATGATTCTTTAAATTTGGTTCTTTATGGAACTAACTTATCAAAAAATTAATCAAACTTTGTGGCATTTTTTATACCTCGTTCGTGTCTCTTTATAGGCATTGGGTGGGAGTTTGGTTACTTAAAGTCTTGGTGCCTTGGTACAAGTTATCATTATATCAAGCTCAATCACAAGCCTAAATTTAGCTTTCTTGAGAATGGTCGATTTGATAATGGGTTTCTAGATCCTTATATCCATGGGGTTTGTATAAGTTGATATCAGAGCAAGGATCTAAAATTAGATTTTATCTATCTATCTATCTATCTAATTTAGTTTATATCGTGAGTCTAGTTTTTTTTGTTGTTAGGTCTTTGTTTTCATTTTTACTATAGTTCTTGTGTTTTAAGTTTCAACTTGTTTTCTAGTTTAGCTTAATGTTATTTGTACTTTTAATTATATATATATAAAGAAGATCAAAATCACAAAATCAAATAAATATGTCTTTCAAATACGAGTTAACATCCAAACATAATGATGATTGAAGTTCCCAAAAGATTCATTACATGTGCCAATTAGGCATATTACAAGTTTAAGAGTTAAGAAGGTTAAATAGGCATTTAATGAATTGATTCAAGATATTTAATCCTTATTTCTTATAAGACTTATAAATTCAACTTATTTTCTTACTTATACGCAAAGTGGGCTTATTTTTTCTAATGTATAGTTTTATGCTAACATGTATATTGATCTTTACCTCTTTGAAAATTGCAAAAGTTTTAGAATTGTGATTCACTTTCCTTTGATTAGTTATGGTATGAGAAAACAAAAGTATTGATAGGGAATCAGTCTTTTCTTTGTAATGTTCAGGTTCGACCTCTTCCTTACCTTTAAAGATTGATTCATTATTTTTCTTACAAGGTTTAAAAATAGGTTTTTCAATAGCATTACCACTATAAAGAGTCAATACTGATTTGACTTGATCATGTGTTGGTTTTTTGAGCTGCCCACACTTTAGTGTATTTTCCTTTTGTATTTTACTATGGTTGATAAGGAAATTTACTTTTCTCCTGACAACTAAAAGCAAATATGAATTTTTCAAGAGTTTTTTTCAAATTTGCAATAGTTTGAGCATGTTGAGCATTGATTGACTCTTTCTTTTCAATGAATAAATGCAATGTTTCCTTAAGATTTCTTTTAGGAGGGAAAACATAAAGAGGTATATATCCTTGAGAACTTTTAAAATTATGATGTGTTTGAAAGGGTGGTTGTGAAGTTTATAAATTATTGTTATTACTCTTCCAACTAAAATTTGGATGATTTCTCCAACTATGATTGTACGTTTATGAGTATGGATTAGGATTTTACATTTGAAAACTATTTAAAGCATTGACTTGTTTATGAAGACATTCCATGAAAGATGGAAAAATTAGACAATTATTGGTTGAGTGTTCATTAGTTTCACATATTTGATACACAACTTCATGAACAAATTTTAATTAACCACTCTTTTGCAATTCTAATACCTCAACTTTTCTAGCTAAAGATGCAAATTTAGCTTGAAGGTCATGATCTTCCCTAAGGTTGTAGATTCCTTCATTTGATGTATAGGGCTGCGTTTTACTCGCTTCCTCACAAGTGCCTTCATAACAGAGGTGCTGGTTTTCCATGCGGTAGGCTATGAGAAAATTAAGTATTTATTTTGCCAAAAATTATACACTACGAATCAAGACTCACCTTTTAACAAGAAAGGTATTAAGATTGATTAAGATAGCAATTATAACACATGTTAATAACAAACTTTCTTGAATTTAAACATTAAAGTTCATGTTAAGTTTGTACTATATTTATTCTTACACCATTAGTGTAACCTTTTTATCTTGAAAAAAATAAACTTAACTAAATATAGTTAAGAAGAAAAACATATATAAATAAGATAAGAACATAGTTATGATATAATTACTAAGTATAATAAAATAAATTATAAGCATAAACAAGAGATTAATGAGAATATAACATGAATAAAATTCAAAGAAAAATGCAAATAAAAAAAGCAAGAGCATGGATCTTGATTTGAAAACCAAGTTGTCTTAATGTATGAAAAATGCCTCCTTTTATAAGCTAAAATTTAGAACTATTGATATGGTGGCTAACAATTGATTTGATAGATGTACAAAACATCAGTTGTAACAACATAATTTGAACAAATGGTCTGCTTGAAAACTATAGATATTTGTCTCAGTTTTCCACAAAAAAAAAAAAAGAATAGGTTTATTTGGGCTTCTAAGACTCTAGATATGGGCTGAACACCGAATAATGTCTAAGAAGCAAGACAAAAACTTATCTTTTATTGCTAAGATTTGAACTTAAAAACGACAATATTGAGTCTTAGGCTCTTCATGAATGTTTTAGGTCTACATCTTAACTTTCCATAAAGCTAGATCTGAGGTTGGTAACTTTTAAAAAGTTAGTGGTGCTCCAATTTGAATAGAACTAGCCCAACTATGATTTATTCTTAAAGTCTAGCCCTTTCTTTATCTCTTCACTTAAATTATAATTTCAATAATTAAATACATCAATTAGTTTTCTAAATTGTGAGGTATTCCTATTTTACAAACTTGCATTTAAAATAGAACATTTACTATAAATTAAAGATATATTAAATTATCAAACTTGTTATTATAAAATGTATTTAATTTAGGGAATTTAATGATATTTTAAGTGTAATATGATTATATAAAACCTTAATAGAGATTCACTTTTAAGTACTTATTATTAAGCATGAAAGACCTTATAGAGTTGAATGATTAAATGAATGTGGGGAAGTAAGAGTTACTTTGATTTCTTTTTTGGTTGAAAGTCTAAGGATTAGGTATTATGTGTTGTGGTTTTTATACATATATACTACTCATTTACTGTTAGGGTGTCCTTGAGAATTTGATAGGAAGGCCAAACATTATGGGTTTAAGAAAATATTCTCTTAAAAAGAATGAAATTTTTTTTACACTTATACCATTGTCACCTAGACAGGTTTATATAGATCAAATAAGACTGAAAAAGGAAGTTTAAAGTTTAGAATAACCATGTGAGGATGTGAGGAAAAATGAAAATCATGGAAGCCTTGAGAGAATAGTTTTGTCCAAGATGAAAAAAAAGGGTTTCAACTGAGAGATGAGAGAAGAAAAGAGGATAGAAAAACAAAAGAGTAAAAAAAGAAGAGTGTGTGAAAAAAAAGAGAAACATGTTAGTTTTTATACAAAAGAAAGTGAGATTAAGACTGCTTATTTTTTTTGACATGCCTATAATTTATTTGCATATAAGAAGATATATTTTAACACTAATAAACTTGATCCTTGTATCCCTATGTTTTTTTTGTTGCATGCTTTTGAGGGTATTTGTTTTTATGTGGTTTTTAGTGGGTTGCCATTTATTACGAGAATTAAGCATCAAATTGATCTCGTGCCAAGAGTAACAATACCTAATCAACCAGCCTATATAAGTGATCTCGATGAAACGAAGGAACTTTAAAGGCAAATGAAGAAGCTAATGTCAAAGGGTTACATAAGAGAAAACATGAATCCATGTATAGTTCCCGTGTTCTTAGTACCAAAAAAGGATAGGACTTAGAGACCGTGTGTTGATTATCGTGCAATCAATAATATTATAGTAAAGTATAGACATCCAATTCCTAAACTTCATAATATGTTAGATGAATTGCATTGATCCTATGCGTTTTCTAAAATTGATTTGAAAAATGGATATCATCAAATTAGAATGAAAGAGGGAAATGAATAAAAAATTACGTTTAAAACTAAGTATGTTTTGAATTGGTAGTGAGCTATTCCTTTTGAACCCATTAATGCACCTAATACTTTCATGAGATTAATAAAATATATTTTATGCAATTTTATAGGTAGATTTATTATGGTTTATATTGATGACATATTGAATTATAGCAAGAATATGGATGAACATGTTAAACATTTAAGGAATATATTGGATTTTTTTGTAGAAAAATGTCTATATGCTAATATGAAAAGTATAACTTTTGCATAGAGAAAATTATCTTTCTTGGATATATTATTAGTACAAAGGAATTGAAATGGATGAGAAAAAGGTAATATCCATCCAAGAATGTCCTACACCTAAGTCAATCATAGAAGTAAGAAGTTTTCATAGTTTGACTGGTTTTTATAGGAGATTTGTTAAAAGATTCAGCACTTTAGCCACACCTTTAACTGAGATTGTTAAAAACTTAATACGATTTAAATGGGGTCAAGAGTAAGAGCATGAATTTAACTTGTTCAAAGAGAAATTAATTTCAACTCTATTATTATAATTACCTGATTTTATGAAAAAATTTGAGATTAAATGTAATGCCTTGGGAATAGGTATTGGATCTGTTTTAATACAGGAAAACAACCCATAACTTATTTTAGCAAAAAACTCAAAGGTGAAACATTGAATTATCCTACTTCTAATAAAGAGCTTTACATTTTGGTGAGGCATTAAAGATTTAACACTATTACTTGTGGCCTAAATAATTCATGATCCATTCAGATCATGAATCATTAAAACAAATGAAGGGCTAAAGGAAGTTGAATCATCAGTATGCTAAATGAGTTGAGTTCATATAAACATTCTCATATGTGATAAAATACAAGAAATGTAAGGAAAATATAGTAGTTGATATACTATCGTGAAGATATAAACTTCTTTCAAGTTTAAATGCTAAATTAGTATGATTTGAGTATATGGAAGATTTATATATTGATGATGATTTTTTTGGCCAAGTATATGAAGCTTGTGAGAATTCAACATTTGATAAATTTTTTGGGTTGATGGGTATTTATTTAAGGAAAAAACATTGTGTGTACCTACTATTTTTATACATGAATTGATTGTTCATGATACTCATGGGGGCAAATTAATGAGATATTTTGGGGTTCGTAGAAATGTTATTGATCATGATGTTAAAATTTTTAGCTACTTTTGGAAGGTTTTGTAAGGTAAGTTAGAAACAAAATTTTTATTTTCTAAAACTTGTCACCCATAAATTAATGGTCAAACTAAAATTGTTAATAGAACTTTGACTACATTGTTAAGAACTACCATTCAAAAGAATTTGAAGAATTAGAAAGATTGTGTTCTGTTTTTTGAATTCATATATAATAAGAGTGTGCATTTTACGACTGATTATTCATATTTTGAAATTATTTATAGCTTTCGTTTAACTCCTTTTGATTTGATTCATTTATTTATTGATGAAAGGAATAGTCTTGATAGAAATGCAAAAACACATGTAGTAAAGACTCTTCATGAGAGTGTACAGTGGCAAATACAGAAAAAGAATGAGCAACATGCATTCAAAACTAATAAGGGCCGAAAAAGAGTTGCCATTGAACCAGATGATTGGATTTGGGTGCATATACATAATGAGAGGTTTCCTGAATATAAAAGATCTAAGTTGATGTCATGAGTAGATGGTCCATTCCAAATCCTTGAAAGAATTAATGATGATGACTATAAAGTAGGTCTACCAGGTAAGTATGGTGTTACTGCTACTTTTCATATTTTTAATCTTTCTTTGTTTGATGTAGATGATAACTTAAGGTTGGATCCTTTTGAGGAAAGAGGGGATGATGCAATTTAAACTACACTAAAAGATCCATTAAAAGTTCCACACGGGTTAATTACAAAGTCAAAGGCAAAAAAAGCTTGAAGAAGTATTCAACGGACTTATTTAAAGTATTTGGGCCAAGGTGAAATTGAAGGAAGCTATATCTTTAACAAGTAATTATTAGACTTTAGTCAATTTAATCTATATAAATGAGAGGCATGATCCATCTACTAAATGAGCTAGTTAATTTCAGTAGTTAGAGGCTTATTTTTCTTAATGCACAATTTTATTCTAACAAGCATAATTCTCTATTCGACTATTGGATCGAGCTGAAAATGTATCTAAAGATTTCAGAGGCCTTGTTTTATATTGGGTTAAATTTTAGGCCATTTAGACATCGCGGAAGCCTTTGGATTAGGTCTAGAAGCTACTAAGCAGGAATTGTATTAGTTTCCTAATTGTTTTAGGATTTTTTTTCTATTTTATTTAGAACTCTTTTATTATTTTTTCTAGAATTATTTAGGATGATTTTACCTATTATAAATAGGGTTGTTTAGTTTGTATTTAGGTTTCTTTGAACAAGCTTTGATTTCAAAATAATCTATTATGTGTGTGAGAGGAAATTCTCTTATTTTGGTTCTTCATTGAACTACCCTGATTATCAAAGAATTAACCAAGCTTCATTGTGTCTTTCATACTTCTCGTTCACGTCTCTTTATAGATGTTTAGTAGGGGTTTGATTTCTATAGTCTTGGTGTCTTAGTACAAATTATCAAGCTCAATTATAAGCCTGCATTTAACTTTCCTGAAATGGTTAATTTGACTGTGGGTTTCTGGATCTTTATATCCACGGAGTTTACATCATTTAGAATACCTAATTTACCCCCTCTTAAGTTCTTTGGGTTGACATTTTATTTTATACACTATGTTAAAGTTGCCCACACCCATATTTGTGTTAGTGTACATGCCTTGTAGTCAATTGGTTGGTTAAATGTATGATTGACTTTGTTCATGTAAATATATTTAATTTATTAATAAAGACTTATTTATCTTTAATATTTATCGAATATTTTATTAATGAATCAGGTATTTGATTAATGAATCTAGAGTAAAGATAAAGTTCATAGGATAAAAATGCTTTGTAAATAAAATTATAAAATTATTATAATTAAGATATTCCTATTGCATCAAAGCATTTGTCCTAAATGTTCCTGGTTAATGCTCTATTAAGACTAAATATTAATTAGAGTTATAAGACTAATACATATTATGTTCTTTTCTTTATAAAAGAAAAAAAATGTTTTCATAAGCTGAGTTATGAGGGATACCTAGAATTAATATATAGGTGCTTATTAGATGACATGTACAATGAATTGACCAACATGATAATTCTATATAAAGGTATCACTTGTGTCTATGGAAAGGCTCACGTGACGGTTTTGTAACTGATCATTAGACTTAAGATCACTAAGTTATCTTATATAAGTAATTTTATATTTTGATTATGCTGCATATTATCCTAATCAAAGGTAACAAACAAACAAATATAGGTAAAAATGAACTATATAAAGGTATTTGTGTAATCAAAAGAGGATTTATCATGTAAATGAATTAGAAAAAATATTTTGTCTGTTGTCAAATTGTATTTGATTATAAATCCTTGCGCAAGATAGAATAAGATTTGGAAAGAATTTCAAATTTTATTTAAAGAATCAATAACTATGGTGTTGAGAACAAACATGATTTGATAGAGTAGATACACTCCATGTTATAATGTCTAAATCAAAACATTCATTGTTGATGAATGAATAATAACTACACTAGAAAATTAATCATTAAAAGGTTAAGTCAAACCATTTATGACTTTCCTAATATTTAGGGGTTTATGATAGGCTGTTAGACATTGTAGTTGATCTTCAAATATAAATCAATCAATTATTGAATTGATAATAAATAAATTTGTTTAATTTATTTAATCATATATTATTTAAAGTTACTATTTATATTTGGGTCAACTTATTAGGGAACCTAATAAGTCACACACATAAGAACTATTGGTTAGAGATTAAAATGTGATGATTAATCAAGTGTGATTTCATTGTAAATAAATTTTAGAAATTAAAGACTAAAGTGTAATTTATACAGAGAATTACAATTCTAGACTTAGAAAAATCTAATAGGGACTTTATTGAATAAATTTTTAAAATTATCCTTATGAATAATATCTATGATATTATTCAGGTGGCAGATTGATATTTTGCCATTTATAGAGTTTTCAGGCTTCCTTATAAATAGAATGTTATGCATTTTATTTTTGTATAACAAGGAGTACATGATACAAAAACTATGTAAGTTATAAAACACCTGGAAAACACAAAAGAAAAGAGCTAGCACTCAAAAGTATAGCAATTCCTCTTTTCTAAAAGGGTTTAGGAGATTTCTGACAGGTGGTTCGTGTGGATTACTGTTAGAAGTTGGGTACTTGGATGACTTATGGTTTGCAACAACTCAACATTGAAGCAATTATTCGAAACCAAAAAGAACATTTGATCTTCAAGTAATATTCATATAAACTCTAAACAACTCTAGATCTTTCTAACGGAATCTTTAAAACTCCTAAAAAATTTTAAATTTATCATTTTCATTGCATAATTATGTTTCAGAAAACCCAACTGTTAGTATCTTATATCTTAGCCCATCTTTTTTTTTTTTTGAACTTAGAAAATTGAAGAGATGTCCTTTTAGGAATTCCTTACAAATGAAGTTGCATGAGAGGAAAGAACAAGCGATAAAGGATGT
>Ga0325405_1007883_pt1 | contig 10664 bp, 6 predicted proteins | sample PopdelMetagenome_21_FD_205663 | JGI IMG/M metagenome (GOLD analysis project Ga0325405, IMG submission 205663) | Populus deltoides microbial communities from Bellville, Georgia, United States - Xylem-Control-R2 | ecosystem: Host-associated > Plants > Phyllosphere > Stem > Wood/Secondary xylem...
TTTTTTTTTCTTAAGTTGGTACAGATCCCTTGACCGTTTGGTTTAAGCTTTGGGCCACTTCCCAATAAAACCCTTTCCTTTGTCTTCTTTTCAAGCTGTCTAATCTATCTTTCATGCTTTGCAGGTCTCAGAATCTGCAATGCCTTCTTCAATCAAGAAAAAGAGACGAGAGTTTCCTCCTTCTGAAAGCAACCGAAAGTGGGATTCAAGATTTTGCCTTTTTACTTGTTTTTTTATCAAGATTACAAATAAAAAACATAGAAATCCTTGTTTCTGAAATAATTTTAGATAAAATCTCTATAATTTCAGGCACAAAAATAAAATAAAAAACTCTTTATTTTTTTTATCTTTGTTGTTTTCGTCTCGATAACAAACAATAAATATAATAAATAATACAACGTGTTTTGTATTGTGGTTTTATTTGATTTTTAAAATATTTTTTATGTAAAATATATTAAATTGAATAATATTTTAATATGTTGATATTTAATATATTTTACATAAAAAAATATATTAAAAGGTATGTTTCACTGAATTACTAAACTAACACTTGATTTTCCAAAGATTGATACATCATATGAAATACAGTCCGACACAATATTTTAGAGACGAACACGGCCTCCTTTCACACTCGGACAGATACTGTCTCCTTCTCTTTCTCACCAAAATCCACTAGTTTAGTTTAGCGCATTTAAGGTTTCTGACTCTCCTCTGTCTATAATCAGAAAACCCACCAAGAAAAACCTCACTTTCACTCTCTGAAATGGCAGTTCCTTGCTCGCAAACAGATGACTTGGTTTCAACAACACAAGTCCCTCTCATATATCAAGACCAAGAAGATGAAGCCCATCTCTCCAAATCTCTAAACCATTTAGAAACCATTTTAAGGGTCTTTGGCTTTTGTCAACACTCCTTTATAAGTCTCACTCTCTCATGGCTCTCTTTTTTGCTTCTTGGTATTGCTCTTCCTGCTGTGATGATCCACTATTTTTCTTACTGCACTGCTGACTGTAAGAAGTACCAAATTCGTAGCTTTGAGATTCAGGTTTTGGTGTTTCAGTGTCTAGTTGCTGCCATTTCTCTTGTTTGTATTTCACATAACTTGAGGAAGTATGGGTTCAGGAAGTTTCTTTTTGTGGACCGCTATCATGGACATATGGCGCAGTTTCGTGATGAATATGTGAAGAAGATCAATGTAAGGAAAACCTTTTTATTTTAATTTCTAAATCTGTTGTAGTTTTTTAAGTGATCAAAGCTAAGATTTTTTTATGTTAATTTGTGGTAATTGATTTGGTTGTGGTTGATTTGTTAAGATTCATACTTGATGTGTGCAACTACTAGCCATGGCCTGAGCATTAAAGGCAGTAGAGAAGTTGGAGTGATTTTAATGGGGTCAGGTTTTGACATTCAATAAATCAAACTTTGCTGTCTGTTAATTTATCTATCTATCTATTATTTATATCCTTTTGAGTTGGTTCCCTGCCCATTGCTTGGAGATGATGCTTTAAAAAGAATCCAAATAAGAAATTAGCAAAAAAAAATTTGAAGTATAATATTTTCTGTTGTAGATTAACAATCAGATACATGATTCCCGTAACAGCGGATCCCTTTTCCTATAATCTCAGATTAATTATAATAATGCAATAAAAAGAGTCATGCTGTCAAATTTAGTTTACCAAAGTTGAATGTTTGTCCTTTTATTTGTACTTGTGTCATTCCCTTCTGCTCTTTTTATTGTTTTATTTATTATTAATATCCTTTTGGATCGTTTGATTGCATGGAGATACTGTTTCAAAAACAAATCAATCGAAGAAACTATCAATAATAGGCTATTGAAGAATTGTGCTGTGGAGTAAGATACTCGAGTCCATTAACAGAGGAATGTTTTCTCCTACAATTTCAGATTAATCAGTATCGTGGAATAGAATATCATGTTGTCCATTTAATGGACAGAGCTTAAAACTGCCTTTTCTTTAATCATCTGTATAATGCCATGCACTTGAGTGGAAGTTTTGATTCCTGCATAACCTGGTAAGAAAATAGTGAAGAAATCTTCCTCTGTTAGAATATCTCTGTTATAATCATTAAATTTTTGTATAGTTGTGATTGTAATATATTTTATTCATAGATGTCAAGCCATTGATTTGAAAACTCTATATATTCAGGGTTTCTTCCGCTTGTTGGCAGTATGGGTGATACCATTCCTCCTCCTGAAGATTGTTCGCGAGGCTGTTCGCATTATATATGTGCCACACCATTCTTGGGGGCAATCTGTTGCGATACTGATAGCTTTGATTGTCTCATGGACCTATTCAATCACTATCTATTTATCAGGCTGTGCTTTATTCAATTTAGTATGCAATTTTCAAGTGATTCACTTTGAAAATTACGGGAAGCTCTTAGAAAGGGATATGGATGTTTCACAGTACATTGAGGAACACATTCGTCTAACACATTATCTATCTAAGATAAGCCATAGGTTCCGAATTTTTTTCATTCTTGAGCTCCTGGTTGTGACAGCGAGTCAGGTCGTGGCTTTATTTCAAACTACATGGAATAGTGAAATTATCAATTTCATCAATGGTGGTGATTTTGTGGTAAGTGCAGAAAAATATGCTGTTGCTTTTTCCTTCTCAGTTTACCATAGATTTGATAAGGAGCAACTTGTTCAATTCTAAATTCCACCTCTTGCAGAAACTTGTGTTATGCTTAATTGTGTCTTTACCTTTAAATTGAAGCATTATATGTAGATAACATCCCTCGTTACAAAATCATCACCTTTTAGCAATATCTCATGAAATTAGTTACAAAAGAAGTACAAGACTTTGGATGGAAAAGGGAAGGTAGACCTTCTAATGCAAATTGTTAAACCATACAACTCACAGCTTTCAAAGTTAGCTGAAAATATTTGAACAATACACCAGCATCTCCACGTGTTTGCATAGCAATTCTAGACTTGAGTTTCTTTCTTAGATTGCAATTTTGTGATGGTTGCAGATCTCTTCTATAGTTGAGCTTGTTGGTTTAATAATTTGCCTGCATGCTGCTGCAAAAATCACACATAGAGCACAAGGCACTGGATCAGTTGCTGCTAAATGGCATTCTATAGTTACATGTGCCTCTGATGACACTTCTCAAGTGGAAATAAGCAGCAATTGTGGAAGCTCGGAGGCTGCCAATACAGGCCATTTATTGTGCATAAATTATTCAGAAAGTGATTTGGAGGCAGTTGACTATGTGCCAGTGCCAACTACTACCCAGTTGGCTTCATATATGTCGACATATCACAAGAGACAAGCTTTTGGTATGTATCTAAATCAACAATCAGTTTTGTGCACTCAAATTGTCGTCTCTTTTTCACTGCAGCTGCAAATGAAAATACGTTTCATATTAGTAACTAATCAGTTCGTCCTAATCCTAAGTGGTGGGGATCCACTCATCCTCGGCTTGCTGCATGTAGCTGCTAGACTCATCACGATAGAGAATTCCATCGCATGTACAAGCAAAGAATCTCTTGCTATGTGAGATAGGTTCAGCACCAACCAAGCCAAGTTGGTCATACCTTATAGTACACACCAAAACTAGTAGTAATCAATTTTTATCAGCCGCACAGAACCCTTTTTGACACCCTGGTCTCTAAACCCCTATCAAATTTCAGACTTTCCCTGAGGCCAGCAGTGTTTTTTTCTTTTCTCACAACACGAAAGGCTCCCATGGCCTATACTTTTGGATGCTACTTGAACTGATAGTAAACAGGAATAGTGGGGATGGCATTCAATTCTGCAGTTAAATATATAGGTGCCGATGTGGTGGCAAACCTTTGTTTTCCCAAATAGGACCATTCAAGAGACAACCCTTTTAAGTTAATGATGATTTTGATTCTTATGCAACTATTTATATAGCTTAAACAGATTCATTCTTCTAACAAACATCTCTGGCAACTACCAAAAAAAGGAAAAAAGTTTAGCTCCTTGGTTGCATCATATAATCAAGATCTGGCATATCAAAAGCAGATAAATGAATATCAATCTAATGAAACTATAAGTCATTCAATTTCTGTGGCTCTTTTCATTTCTTCCTCGGAATAACCATGAAGTTAACTGAACCCCCCCCCCCCCTTTTCTTTTGCAGTGACGTATTTGCAGTCCAATCCTGGTGGGTTTAGTGTTTTTGGATGGACAATTGACCGGACACTCATCAACACTATCTTCTTTTTGGAGATGTCGCTGGTTCTTTTTGTACTTGGGAAGACCATAACCATCTATCATTCGTAAATTCACACAGCATACCCCATAAAACTCGCATATTCCACCCAATTTTTTGCTGGAGTCAATGGGCAGCATAATTAGTACTTTCTAGATTCTGATACGTTGTTTGTGTAATTGTTTTAGATGTATTTCTATGTTAGCAAACCTTGTTCTAACATCAGGTTGCATACTAAAGTTGACAAATGAGATTGAATGCTGTTTTATAGGTTTCAATTTTCTTTGTTCCAAGCACCTTATTTTTCCCCGAAAGAACTCTTTATGATATCAGTCAGCTATAAGTCCCATTCAAACTCCTCATTTGTTGCTCCAGTTGAACAGGATTATCACAAATGATATGATAACATTGTAAGATCATAGCCAGTTTTTTCTCGCCTGATTTACATCGCACTTTTATTTTACTTCCGATCCATCTGTGCAGCTCTACAAGGTGTTTGTCTCGATTATTGTACAATTGGGATTGGAGAATTGTTGCTCTTATTTACCGTCTCCGCAGGAAATATATAGAATACCCTATAAATGGATGATGAATGGGATTGCACTTCTAGATGATGTTAACTGGATTTTGTGGGGTTGCTCTTCTAGATGATTATTTTCGGTTGAAAAAGATTTGAAGACATTGAACTGGAACATACAAGCTTAACAATTACGTTTGCACATGTTGCTTGTTCAGTAGACAATAGTAACACCTTACCCCCGATTTGTTTTTTCTTAGATAGTGTACTGATCTTCATCCACACTGCTGTAAGTTAAACAGGTACTGAGAAAAACAACAATCAAAGAATTTATGAAGTGAATTGCTGAAACCAGGCAATTATAAGTGCAATTCATGTTCATGTTCGGCAACCCTTTTTCCTCATCGGGAAACCCCAAGAGTGTAGCAGAAAACGATGCCTGAAGAAATTATATGCAAGCAAGAAAGACATGGGGGAACTGAACAGGCTGACATGCAGAGGATAGAGATGTTAATTAAAAATAAAGAAAACAGTGGTTTTCCCCCTCTACGCTCTGGATTGACTGCTCATAATAATATATAGATAACCTTTCTCAGATTCGTTCTTCTAATAAGACATCTGTGCTGACTACAGAAGTATAAAAATTTCTAGAGCTGCCTGCACCACACAATCAAAGATGATAATCAGAAAATGAACCGTTGGTCTATCGGAACTATCATTTACTTGGGACTCTCGAGCCAATTCTTCCTTACTAGCACTTTCTTCGTTTAAGAGATGAAGTCGCTTGTTCTTTTTGTAAGAATAGAGCCATCTGATTTGAAAAGAGGGTCGGGTCATTGATATTTTCTAGATTCAGATATATTTTGATGTTTGGGATGGATGTATTGTTGCCATGTTAGCAGCCATGTATAAACATTAGGTCGCTTGCTGAAGTTGACAAACAACTTGATGCCTGATTTCTAGTCTAAAATTTCCTTGTTCTAAGCGCCTCCGAAAAGTGAACGATTTAGCTCAACAAATCTATATCGGTTCATATAAATTTTTGGCCCCATTTCTCATTTAAGATCATCTAAGTTTTTATAACACAACATCTTCAGTCCATATAAATGGCTGATTTACATGGGACATCGATTTTACAACTCTCTCGTCCATTGATAAAGCATAACAGGTGAACGAACATTCAGGACTGGAGAATTATTGCTCCCCTACATACCGCCTCCGCAGGTAACGAGCTCAAGAGGAGTTTTGACATCATTGAGCATTCAGGATTATCGCTCCTCTACTTAATGGCTCCGCAAACAAGAATACTCATTGACAAATGGTGCTACTGCACTTCTGTGATGTTTGTTCTGTCGAAAGCAAAAACATGCCCCATGTAGGTGTTCAAGTGAAGCAAAATAGGCTCGTGTTTCAAAGTCAAGCATATGTTTCGGGAGAAAAATACCTCTGTATTAATAAATGTCTTTGATTTCAAAGTATTTTTGAGCTGTGTTCATCACAGAATGATCAGAACATTATTCCTGGTAAAGAAACAGAGGAGAAGATTGAACTTAAACGTCCAAATTAACAATTGGGCATTCACATATTGCTTGCTTCCTCAAACATTTGGCCACAACACGTTTGGCAGTCTTCTCGATATTAAACGCTGCTGTAACTCAAAAGCCCAAAGAATCGAGAGACAAGAATCCAAGAATTTGTAAAGTAGAGTGGGAAAGCAGAGCACATGGGAGGAAATTGCATGTGCAATTCTTTTTATGTTCTGCAACATTAAACCCCTTCTACTCCCACACGCATGAACAGGTAGGTATGGAGGGAGCTGGGGATATTCCTCCAAACCTGCACGGGAGCACATTTTTGCAAAGAAAAGGATGCATGTACAAAATGATCTAGGATCAAGAAAGACAAGTCAGCCAGAACAGACTAACAAGCGAGGATGGAGTAGAAAAAAAGAGCAAGGGGGTTAACCTTTCCACATTCTATTCACATACCGAATGAACATCCAACCAAAAGAACTTGAGAAACACCGTAGCTGAGTAGTTGCAAATTCTATAGCAGCCATCATTGAAGGAAGCTGGTAACTCGGAAATTTACAGGGATCAGAATCAAAAGAACATAACATATACAAATGAAAAATGAAAAATCTTTACACGTGTTGACAGAGGTCCAAAAGAACTTGTGGACCCATGAAAAACCAACAGAGGCTAATGACACATCAGCGAAGCAGGGATGTATATGTAAGTTATGCATCATTTGTTCGCAAATATACATCAGAATTATCTCAAAAGGTGCACCTGATTTAACACTATAAAGAGCACTTTCCAAACAAACTTCACAAGTTCTCAGATATGTTTTTTACATTGAATAATGAGAGCCTAACAAAATGCTATAGCAGCTTAACATTACTTTTCTTCTTCTTGAGCCTGATAGAAAATGCATTGACAAGCTGAACCACAAAAGCGTAAAATAGGACAGGCTTTCATGTGCTGAATTTAAAAAGCAGAAAGCTCACTATGAATAATAAATGAAGGCAACGATATCAAATACAGTCTTGGCTTTTGTGAGAGCATAAAACGAGTCAACGTGAAAGTAGAATCAACCGAATGTCATGGGGAATTTTAATCTGGATCAAAACAAGCAAAAATATAAAACCAGATTACATAATCATCAAACAAATAGGAGGTTCAGTACCTTACAAGTGACCAGAAATATCAGCGCCCCAATCCATTGCCTTACATCAGTTCTCTCTAGCAAGCAAAGTTTGAATATACAAGAAAATAGATTGAATAACAGTTTAGCACTAAATGAAAAGATATGTATAAATAAATCTAATCATTTATAACTGAGTTGAGAAATATTTACACTCATTCTGAACTCAAGCTGATTAAAAGAGAACAGAAACAATGGAAGACAAAGAAAAAGGTCAATACTCAGGACCTTGCGGGTCAAGGACTGCAGGATCATTACAAAAAAGGATGTAAATCCCAAAGGATGATATCCACCAATATGTGCCAGATAACACCTGGTACTGCCTTCCTTCACCGATGCTCCTGGAATCTAGACACTTCATTGTTCTTTGATTAGGCCTAAGAGTCAGAGTACAAGTTGAGAAAAAGGCACACAACAAGAAGCCCTGTTCTGGGAAATAGTGAAGAAAAGGTAAGAGGTTCACGAAATTTTTCTCAGTTGTGTACTGCTTCTAGTCATCCAGTCTATCAGCTACCTGTTCTTTGCATACTGAGGAGGGAAAGTAGGCATGAATTCTTTTGATTTTGATAGTGGGACCTCATTAAACCAGGGATGATTAAGAGCGTCGTCTGCTGTTATTCGCTGCATTAGCAATAAGCAACACCAATTAGTATAATAATCATATATTTTAAAAACCACGGGGCAGTAACAAAAACCAACTTGGAACATATGCACTACAATTACCTTCTCTGGGTCATAAGTTAGGAGTCTGTTTAGCAAGTCAAATCCTGAGTCAGAGAGAACTGGAGATCCTGTGAAAGGTGTGAAAGGAAACTTCTTCCGTAACTGATTATACCTGAAATAGAAAGCAGTATCTATAAGGTGTGCAGGCCAATAGCATTCAGATATTTTTAAGGGGAAAAAAATAATAACAGACAAGGTAGATCAAACAGATACTTACGGTTGCTGAACAAAATTTGCTTTTGCCCCTGGCAATTTTGATAACCCAGGCCAAATAGTCTCGTTTGGTGTGCCAAGAGTTTTGAAGATCTGCAATCATTTTTTTTTTCAAATCAGAAAAGAACTATGGAAAATAAATCTTACAAAAAATAAAATCAAATGAGTAAAGTACCAGAGCAGAAGTTGATTAGTACCTTGTCAAGCTGATCAATTTCACCTTTCCCTGTGAATAGGGGTTCCTTGGTCAACATTTCAGCCATTATGCAACCCACTGACCACATATCAACTGCTGTAGAGTATTTCTTTGCTCCAAGAAGAAGTTCAGGTGCCCTGCAATGTAAAAGTAACACTAGATAAGCTTAAAACTTCTAGTTATCCCAGTCCAGAAAATTACAAGAGATAACTTCAAAACACAAAATAAATTAAGCATGTAAAGTGCAACTTACCTGTACCACAAAGTAACCACCAGAGAGGTATATGGCTTCAATGGGCTACCATACTGGCGTGACATCCCAAAATCACATACTTTCAACTCTCCCTGGTTATTGAAAAGAAGGTTTGATGTCTTCAAATCCCTGTGAAGCACCCAATTATCATGAAGATATTTGACACCTTCCAAAAGCTGTAGCATTAAGCATTTGACTTCACTTGTACTGAAAGGCTGCTTCATCGCTTGCATCAGCCCCTTGAGATCATGTTCCATGTACTCCATCACCATGAAAACACTATCAAGATCCCCCATCACAACTTCTTTAACTCTCACAATTGAAGGGTGATCAAAAGACATAAGAATGTTAATCTCCCTCAAAGATGTCAAGGGGAAACCATACTCTTCCAAGTATTTGTCTCTTCCAACATTCATCTTCACTTTCTTCAAAGCCACAAATTCTCCAGTCTTCTTATCCCTGGCTTTGTACACTTTACCATAGGTTCCTTCATTGATTTCATTGAGTCTTTCATACTCGAACACACTTCTACAACCCTCTAGCATATTAAACCCCCTTTGGTCAGTAACTGTGGGCTCTTCACCAGCGGTTTGCTCCATCTCATTATCACTGGCATTTTCATCCCTAATATCATCAATGTCCATGACATCATTTTGCAATTCATATTCCGAAGCAGAGCTGCCACTGTAACCTCTTTCATCCGATAGAGATGAACTTGATCCATCTCTATCTGAGACTTCTCTCTGGAACCCTTCTCTATTAATCAAATCTGTCCTGTACACCATTTCTGCATGCATTCCTTTATCATCAATCAAAGTGGTATCCCTTGGAGAATCATCATCAGAAGCCCACCGGGACATGGCTATATTCCGTGCTTCAGGAAGCTCTTCCTCCTCCACTTGTCCCTGCTCTTGGTCATAACCCCCATCTTTCTTTGGATGCAATGAAGGAGACAAAGGGGCTGGATACTCAGATCCAATACCATCAGCTGATCCTCCATCCACACAATCCTTGTCCACCACAAGCTCCAATCCTCCTTTGACAGGACTTTTCACAACATCCTCGTCTGAAACAACATTTAAATCCCGAGTACTACTCCTCTGAACAACTCTATTCTTTGAAGAAATCTTCGCTTTTTTCTCCTCAACATCCCATACAATAGGAGAAAACTTCCTTTTCTTCTCTGCGGGCAATTGAACCCCATCTTCATTTGCTGGTATCTCACCTTCTTCATACTTCGAGGAACCGAAGGCATTAAATTGCCACGGCTCCCCTGACTGTCGTTCTTCATCTCTACAACTAAACCCACTTCGTCTAAGATCAAAACCAGGCACAATCGTTGAACTATGACACCCATTTTTCCGTACCAAACCATGATCACCACCCCGCTTCACCTCATCAAAATAACCACCACCACCCCGCCTCCTAGACACATCGAGCCGCCCTGCCGCCATATTATCAACAACCACAACACACAACTCTTCTCAATCAAAATTCACAAGGAAACAAACAAAACAACGTTTTCCAGATACCCAAACACAAACCCTAATTCAATTCAATTTCCTGTTTTTCTTTAAAAACAAAAAAAACAAAACAAAACCTAGGTACTTCAAATCTATTCAGCAATCAAACAAATATATGGAAAATACCGTATACGATTAATTGGAAAAAAAATGAAATTGATTGGAAAAAAAATCGAAACCCCAGATCGTGATTATTTTTCTTTTGTTTTTTTGGTTTTGACGGTGTCTCTCCTTGAGAAAACACGGGTAATCAAAGATCTTACCGGAGATATAGAGAGACGGAGACAAAAATCAACGTTGATCGGAATCGAAGAAACAGTTGGAAAAAAA
>Ga0325405_1007887_pt1 | contig 10660 bp, 5 predicted proteins | sample PopdelMetagenome_21_FD_205663 | JGI IMG/M metagenome (GOLD analysis project Ga0325405, IMG submission 205663) | Populus deltoides microbial communities from Bellville, Georgia, United States - Xylem-Control-R2 | ecosystem: Host-associated > Plants > Phyllosphere > Stem > Wood/Secondary xylem...
TTACAACTTGCATTCATATATAATTAACATCGACCTTCCAAATATGGTGGCAAAATAACTTTATTATATTGATTGGTGGCAAAATAACATTTAGGACATAGTTATGAGACTCGACGAGAAGGTTGACATGGTTTAAGGCTCAGGTTATGGTTTAGACGAGTTAATCTAGGTTAATCCAAATTTTTTTTAAGAAAAAAAACTCTAAAACAATTTTATTTTTAAAAAAATCTATTTTTTTCTACTAACTCGGTCCAATTCATATTTCAGATTAACAAGTTAGTAATTAACTTGCACACTAGTCTATATATGTTTTTATAATTATTAGTGTGCATGGTATACTTTGAATTAGTATCAATTGTAAGTTTGGATATATGCTTAGTATTCATGCTAGTATTATATTTGTGTTGATAAAATGTTTGTCATGGGTTAGTATTTTGCCTGCTTATAGATTTAAATATGTATAAACTTTAATTTTTCCTAGAAATTTTTTTGTTTAGCATACCTTCTTGATGATAAACTACCAATCCATGCTAACTATTTTTTAACTATAATTTTTTTATGACAAACTAAATATATTTGCACACTAGTCTATATATATTTTCAAACTATATAAATAGACTAGCCCACCTTATTTCCTAGGCCAGTAAGGGTTCTTTAAGTTTAATTTCTCATTCACCTAAAATTTGTTCATTTAAAAGAAATTTCCAGCAGTCCCCCATATGAATGAAAATTATCTCACCAGTTTAAAAAACAACTCAAAGATTTATTGAGAGTTACTGATTTGGTAGATTACTACATTAGTACATATACCTTTTTAGCTTTAAACCTTAAAGATTCACTTCATTAGTGAAATACTAATAATTTTACTCGGCTAAATAGTAAACATGATGTTTTGAACCATTCAGCTTTTTATGTAAACCAAGATAATAGTATTCACATAGTTCTCTACCTATAGAATTTTTGGTTCTCACTGTTGTATTTATTTTTTACCGTAAATAACTCTTGGATTATAAGTGCTTTAGAGAATTCAGCCTTTATCGAAATTCTTAAAGAAACAAACACATTTCTCACTCATATGTAATCTTTCATTAAGAGTATTCTGCTATAATACACTTAGTGTACCAAGATATGAAAATCATTAAGAGCTGAGTTCGCTCTTTATCACGTTGCAGCTAACACTTATTTCATCATAGGAATAAGCAGGAAATAATAATTTCTTAGTGCAACCGAGAATGTTATATGATTTAGTTTTTCATTTGAACCTATATCCTTAGATCGTCAATCAACTAAGTATGATTACCATTATTACACTCTTTCATCTTTTAAAAGTTTTAAACTCATTCCCCTTGATGAATTATACACAAGTGCTCTCGTCAAACTTTTGGTTAGCGGATTTGCAACATTTTCCTTTAACTTTACTTAGTCAATGGAAATAATTTCATTCGAGAGCAAATGTTTAACGGTATTATGTCTATGACGTATATGTCTAGACTTCCCATTATACATTCTACTTTGTGCCTTTCCAATTGCAGACTGATTATCACAATGGACACAAATAGTTGGCACTGGTTTTGGCCAATATAGAATATCCTCTAAGAAATTCTAAATTCATTCGATTTCATCTTTAGCTTTATCAAGAGCAATAAAATCTGATCTCAATATAGATTTAGTGATGCATATTTGTTTGGAGGATTTTTATGACACAACTACTCCATCAAATGTCAAGAAATATCCACTTATAGATTTTGAATTCTTAGTGTTTGATATCCAATTAGCATTAATATATCCTTCTAATATTATTGGGTAACCAGTATAGTATATCCTATGGTCTAAATTGTACCTCAAATACTTGAGTACCTTTTTTATTGCCTTTCAATTATCCATACTTAGGTTACTTGTAAATCTACTCAATTTACTAATTGAGTAAGCACTTGTGCAGTTCATAAGATACATCAAGCTTCTAATTATCGAACAATATTCTAATTGGTCTATTCTTTCGCCTTTATTTTTGGACAGATAGACACTTATTTTCATTAATGTTTTCATAATGTTATCGTCATCTTTAAAAAATTTTGTCAAGAACTTTCTCAACATAATGATATTGGAACAATATCAATCCATTATATGTCCTAGAAATAATTGAGTAAGCACTTGTGCAGTTCATAAGATACATCAAACTTCTAATTATCAAAACAATATTCTAATTGGTCTATTCTCTCTCCTTTATTTTTGGACAGATAGACACTTATTTCCATTGATGTTTTCACAATACTATTGTCATTTAAAAAAAACTTGTCGAGAACTTTCTCAACATAATGATATTGGGACAATACCAATCCATTAGATGTCTTGGAAATATTTATTCATGGTATGACATCTACAACACTCAAGTTTGTCATGTCAAACTTATTTAGTTAACTTTTTCTTAGTAGACTTTATTATGTGATCATTATTGTCCAAAATAAACATATCTTCCATATAGAGACATCCAATAATATTACCTATATATGTGTTTTTCATATAAACACATTTATTAATTTTGTTGATTTTAAGTTTATTTGACAACATAACCTTGTTAAATTTTTCATATCATTTCATGGTATGACATCTACATAGTCTTGCTTCGAATCAATTCTCAAATCAGATTTTAAAATTATGCTTTGAACAAGATGACTTTTTTCTCCTTATAAACACTGGAACTTGTAAGGACCTTGATTTTTTACTGTTTTTTCATATATATTTTTTTGTATTTTTAGTTTATATCAATCAATATCAATATGTTATAAACTTTCTAATGTGTTAGAATTAATTTTTTTAAATGGTTTTAAAAACATGTACGTATAGCATATGAATAATGATAAAAATTGTTTTTTAAATGATTTTTTGTTTGGAAATTCTTTAAAATAATATATTTTTTATTTTTAAAAAATTTATTTTTAACATCAACATATCAAAATTATCCAAAAATAATTTAAAGCAAGTAAATTTAATTTTTTTAAAAAAAATTGTTTTTCAAATGACTTTTTGTTTAGAAACTCTTTAAAATTATTTTTGACATTAACATATTAAAATTATTTAAAAATATTAAAAAACATAACTTAAAACAAATAAATTTAATTTTTATTAAAATAAAATTAAATAGCAAAAAAAAAACCCAGTTTCCACCGCGCTAATGAGAATAGGCACAGCACCCCATAACGTAATTGAGATCCACATTTCAACCATTTTTGCGTATAGAAGAAGCTTTCGGGTGAATATTTATAGTTTGAAGTCTTTATTTCGCTCCTACTTCTACAATTTTCAGTGTGGAGTCTTTATTTTCCTCTGCCTCTTTTTCCCAAAATCTTTTTAGTAGATTGAAAGAGTAATATTGGTAGGTTCTACAAGCAACCATGCACGCTCATCAAATTCAATTATTACCATATTCATTTCCTTTGTCTTCCCCCACTCTTTCTCCCCTTAGCGGGAGGGGAAGGAGGTAGGCATATTTAAATGCAACACCCCCTTTAATTAATGTCTCTGATCTTTTCAGCTACCACAGGAATAATTGTTAAATTATGCTCGACAAGCTAATCTAAAAAACTTGTAATTTATAATTTTAGTCGATTTAAATTTTAAATTAAATCAGTTTTTATATTAATCCAACCACATTATTTTATAACATGGTTAATTTGATTGTGTTGGTCTATAACTAAGTTAATCTAATCATATATAATCTAGATTTTTTTTAAAAAAAAAGATTAATTTGTGTTAAAATAAAATAAAAACATATACAATAAACATGCCTTTTTAGATGGAGAGAGAAAAAAAAACCAGTTAAGACTGAAAGATAAAAACCCGAGAAATTACACAAAACTTAATGCTTTATTATTTGGCTATAAAGTGAGTGTTTGGGAGTGCGGTTACGGTTGTTTTTTAAAGTATTTTTCACTGAAAAAAATATTTTTTTTTTAAAAAAGAAACAACTCTTCAATTTAAAACAGAAATATTATTTAGGAAAAAAAAGAAGCTAAGGCTCTGAAGGTTCCAGGTATCTCCTGGGATGGTGCACTTGTGGGCCAACTTTATCGAGACAGATAATTTTTTATTAGACCAACACTAATAATTTTTTTTAAAATAAAATAATATTATTTTAAATAAAAATAATAAATCTCAAATCCCTTTTCAGTGACTCTAACAACTATCACAATAGGATATTGGCAAATTCGTGATAGTTCTTTGCCAGCATATTTTAAGGCAAGTGGATACCTTTTTTCTTTAAAAAGCAATGGAGAGTTGTTGCGACCTTCAATATAAGAGCATACGGCAGAGTCTTTTTTGTTAAGTGAATTAGAAAGCATCTCAAGACCCTAAAAATTGACTAATTACTATACTAAAGTTAAGCAATTAGTTGGACATCTTCATTACAATGACAAATCACAGCATAATCACAGCATTAAACACAATCAAAGAAGGGCTAGCGAAAGTGAGATTGTACCCTTCTCCTTTCCTCACCAACATTCAGCTTACCATCCTCCTTCTCCATGACTAATCCAAGATCAATTCTCTATTATACATGGGACTAGCTCAAATTATGAACACCATCAAGTATAACATAAGCAAGTCAAGAAATGACATCTTCTAAGAACTTGTTCAGTGCCTCTACCATGTAAATTGTGAAAAATATATATTTATGTTTTTCACATTGAATCCCACCTGATTGAAACCCAAAACATGCTCGGTGTAACCATGTTGATAATGTTTAAGAAAAAAATATTTTTTATAATTTGAAAGTTAGTTTAACTGGTTAGGTATTGGATTTACTTTTCAATAATCATGAGTTTGAGTTTTTTCAGGGTTATTAGAAATTTATATGATTATTAATTTTAAGGTTTGTGGGATTAATTGAGGTAATGGATGCTGAACCAGATATCTAAGTTAATAAAAAAAATTATTTGAAGAAAATATGTTTGAATATTATAGATGAATGAAAGGCACTAATTAATCAAGTATTTTAAATCTATAACTGAAATAAACCATGCCGTATCTCCGTGAGATTTGCACGACGCCACGTGATTATCCGAGGGGTGCCTCCCGTCGGTCTTTATAGCTGGGTCCAGTCCACGGGTCAAAGGCACCACCGTTTCCCCAGATGTGCGCGTCGTTTTCCCAGGAACATGTGCGCATGTTAGCCAGAACAAGGGTATAAACCATCAAGTGTCGGGGGGGAGACAGCCATGTGGACCAATTAACTAGTGCCAGCTCACGATCTGACCCACCAATTAAGTGCTATGACTGGGCAGCGCCTAGTGGACAACTCCATGTGTAGATGTCAAACAACACTAGCTAGTAAAGGGGGAGCAAGAGGTGTGCTCTGCACATGGCGTAAGGGACTGCCATAAATGGACACGTCATGTATCGTGTGGAGGGAAGCCATCTTCTTGCTTCTGGACAACACACTAATCATTCAACGAGTCGTCAACTCACTTCACACGATTCATAGCCTTTTTGGGTCTTGTTTTCGCACTCTTTTTTCTAGAATAGAGATGGGAATTGCATAACAAGTGTAAATTGATAGCATGCATATCCACAGGAACTTTCTCTTAATATCACCGGTTCAATACTCGGATAATGAGTCAGCTGGGTGAACTCAATTTATTTTTATAAGAACATCATTTTAAGATTTTTTTAAAATGAAGGAACATAATTTTCAAAGTTATTTTATATAAAAAAAATTCAGTTAAAAATAAAACTTGGTTTGGATTAGGTCTTGAATCGATAAGTTAACGAGAGTTACCCGTCGAACCACACAAAGTTTTATAACTATTGATTAATAATATAATATGATTATACATATCTTCATATGACTTTATAATAAATTACAAATTGAGTTTTTTTTAGATGATTTTTTAAAAAAAATACAGCATTAAAATTTTTTAAATTCTTCTAAATACTAATTTTAAGATCTAAACTAAAAAAAAAATAAAACAATAAATAGACTTTATTAGCCACTATAACAATCCTTTAAAGCTTGGAATAACTAAAATTGAAAAGGATTTTCACTTGTCGGATATTGAATGTCTATAAATGATATTTATATTGTAATGGATATGTATCAATCATTATTTTGGAACTAACAAAATTAACACTTAGGCTTAGCCCTATCCTTTGTCTTAAAATGTCCCTCAATCCTTTGTTGATTACTTTATGTAAGAAACTACTATTTTAATCCATATTTATTTCAAAAGAAAAAGAAAAAAAAAACATATGAATACATAAGAATGTGAAGCGAGAACTCAATTTCAAGTTTGAGTAATAGATTAATACGTAGGGTAGGGTGATTATTTTCGATTCGATTTAGTTTTTATTAAAAAAAGTAATTAAATCAATTTAAAAAAAAGCTGAAACCAAATCAAAACTTGTTTAAACCCGCTAGTTTCGGTTCGATTTGGTTTTTTAGAACAAAAACCGGTTCAAATTGGTTTGGCTCGGTTTTTTCAATTTTGGTTTTGTTTTTCGGTTTGACTCGGTTTTTTTTCTATTTTTTTCTAGTTTGGGTTCGGTTAAGTTTGGTTTTTTTAGTTTCAAGCTTATAAAACCGAACCAAACCGGTTGGTTTTTTTAAATTTTAATCGGTTCAATCGATTGTTTTTTACAATTCGGTTTTTTTGGTTATTTTTTTTCTAGTTTTCTTGGTTTAATTATTTTTTTAGTTTTTTTGCTTACTTCTATTAATCAGCACAAAAACATAATAATCGATTATTATTGTTTTGGTTTACCACTTCTTTTTTAATTAAAATGGATAGTAATTTAGTTTTAAAAAAAATGGATAAAAAAAATTCATTGACGGATGACCAAAATTTAATATAAAATAAAAATCTGAAGAATCTCTAAAATGATTCGAATATCAAGGCAACCGAGGAAAATATATGGTAATTTACTTCTTCCTCTTTCTTTTTTGTTTGTCTAATCGTGATTGCCAGATGTTCGAAGGAGACAGATGAGCAAGATTGCTTGCCTGAGACAAATCAGATGTGGTGGCATCGATGTATATGATTTTCTGAAGAAAATCTAATTAAACAAATATCTACCTGTTCAATTATTAACCTTCACGAACAATTATTTCTTTTGCTCACATGTGAGCTCTAGTGCCATGATAGCGTGTGACAACAATAATCAATCATGATTATCAAGATTAATTTAATCAATCAAAACCAAAATGGTACCCTTAATCTTCGCTTAATCCCCAAGTTAACTCAGTAATTCATATTTTCAACTCTAATCTAGTTTTTTCAGTTTAAAAAAAACCAATCTAAATTCAGCTTAATTCAATTAAAATTTAATTTGATTATTTTTTTAAAGAAAACAATAATATTTTAATTTTTTAAATATATTAAAATAATATCATTTTAAATTTATTCATATCAACTTGAATTAACTAATTTAAATTTATAATCCAAGTCTTGAATGATGTATTAAACTTTCTTAATAACTTTATATTAAAATTTTAGTTGATGCGAATATTAACTACAATGCCATCAAATAATTCCAAAATGATAGATGATAAGTTAACATTATAACATGTCATGTCGATTTATATATATATATATATATATATATATATATATATATATATTGATTTGTAATTGCCATGTTCGTATATCTACAAGCTTAGATTCACTTACCCAATTTACATTGACACTTAACGCCCACTCCCAATCTAAATTTGTGTGATCGGTTGGGGAAAATGGGGTGTAGATGAGATGAACACAGACCAAGTATAGAACATGGTGTTTTTACACGGGCTACATTCATCTTATCAAATATCAAAGTCGGAAATTTACAATGTGCTGCAATACTTTTTTTTTTTAAGTGATTTTTAAAGTATAATGTGATAGTTTTAAAACCTAACTACGGGGTTGATCCGGGACAAAATCCGAGTTATGGGTCGAGATGGTTAACCTGGTTTGATTTAAAGCAACATAAAAATAAAAATAGTTATTATCATAATTTTAAAACTCGACTTGAGATTGACTCGAGATAAAGTTTAAGTCACGAGTTGGGAGGATCGATCCATATAAAAAAGTCAAAGCAACTTAGCTTATATATATATATATATATCTTTTACCTATTTTTATCATGGGTTGACTGGGTCATGAATTGACATTAGTTTTTGACCGGGTCAGTTAGATCAATCCTTCCTCAATTCTTTTTTAAATCTGAACCAGTCTAGATTTTGTGTTGGCCGAGTGCTGTCTAGTGTCTATCAAACATAAAATTAGACAAATTAATTAATTCAATCCAAAGCTCACCATACTCATGACAAAATAGTTATTCGTTCAATTCTAGTTGAGTCTAATTAATATTGTCTAACATACCAAACACTACCTAATTTTACCCATAACTAAAGGTAATAATTTATTGCCAATATAAAAGAAAACATGTAGCAAATGGTTGTGTGGTGATGCTTAGTTAAGATTATAATTTTGCCAGTTTTATATTTATTTAATAAATATACTAAGTTTTGAATATGTTCCATTACAAATTATCTCTTAAAATTCTAATTACAAAAAAAAAAAAAAAATTATATATTTTTTTAAAATTGTCACAGTAAAAACTAGATAATGCCAGACATCTTCTTAAATCAACCACTTGAAAGTCGCATTGAAGTTAATAAAAATAGAAGAAGACGCCAAACAAATCTCTTAAGCACAGAGAGAGCAGCTGTTAATGTCGGCGTGGGACTGAAGCGCACACTCCCATAACCGTACCCACAACTCCTCCTATCTCTCTCCGCCTCGGCATCTGCCTTGTTTACTTTGAAAATCAATTAAGTAGCAGTACTAGTGGCGAGAGGAGGACACGAAAATATTATTAATAAATCCTGACACCCTGTTCACCAGCTTTAAGGAAAAAAAAAAAAAAACGGCCACGCATTTTCTTTTTCCATTATAGTTTAGTCGACTTGATAGATAAGTAGTTGGAAGTGAGAGTGAAGGAAGTGAGAGAGAAGGCATAAAGAAAGAAAGAGAGTGGATTTTTTATTTATTGAAGTCAAAACGGTTACGACGACGACGTCATTGTGTTTTGAGATCTATGAAGAAGAAGAGTCCTCGGCGCTGGAGATTCCGGTTGTTAATTAATCATAATGTATTTATGAGTTGAAGAAAGTAAATGTGCTTGTTTGTGATATATATGTAACCGAAGAAGGAGAAGATTTGATTGATTGTAAGAGCAAGAGCAGATCGATCGATCGAGAGAAATGGAGTCTCGAATGGATCAGTATGAGATCATGGAGCAGATCGGCCGGGGTGCTTTTGGTGCTGCTATTCTTGTGAATCACAAATCCGAGAAAAAGAAGTAATCTCCCTCCCTCCCTCTCACACTTTCTAATCTACGTTTTATTTATGCAGTTTTCGTAATGTGTATCTTATATAATTTTTTATCTGGGAGAAACTGTTAGGTATGTGTTGAAGAAGATCAGGCTTGCAAGGCAAACCGAGAGATGCCGGAGATCTGCTCACCAAGAAGTAAGCCTCATCTCAACTCTTGATGAAGGATCATTTTATTTTACTTTTTAAATCCTTTAATGGAGGTATTGAAGAAATGTTGAATGTAGATGGCGTTGATTGCGAGAATTCAGCATCCGTACATTGTAGAATTTAAAGAAGCATGGGTTGAGAAGGTGATGAGACTTGGATTTTATTTTATTTTTTTTATAATTGCGGAAATTTACGAGTTGTCGATATGTTTATCGAATTAGGCTGATTTGGCGTGTACATTTGCAATGTAGGGTTGCTATGTTTGTATTGTTACGGGATATTGTGAAGGTGGAGACATGTGAGTTTTATATGAGTAATGAAGTCTTGGTTTATAAGGTTTTGGTGATTTACAAGGCTGAATTGTTTTGTTCGTTTGTGGTAATAGGGCTGAATTGATGAAAAAATCGAATGGCGTGTATTTTCCTGAAGAAGTAAGTGATGATGATTGCTTCTTTTTATTTTTTGAATCTGAGATTTTATCTTGGGGGGTTTGAGTTACATTGGTGATTGTGAAACTTGTTCAGAAACTCTGCAAGTGGTTCACTCAACTACTGTTAGCGGTGGAATATTTGCATGGCAATTTTGTTCTACATCGGGACCTCAAAGTAAGAAAATGAGTATTTGGAATAGGAATTTGAACTTCTCTCTTGCTTTTGGAGGTGTTTTAGACTGAACATGTGAAGCACTCTCTTTGCAGTGTTCCAACATATTTCTTACTAAAGAACAGGATGTTCGCCTTGGTGAGTTGTTTTTTTTTTTTTTTATTTTGTTTTTTCTTTCAACTTTTAGTTATTGCATCATAGGATTTTTTTGTATATTTCTTGATTTTTCTTGTCTTTTCTTGGCACTATTTAGGGGATTTTGGACTTGCTAAGACTCTGAAAGCAGATGACTTGGCTTCCTCGGTATGTGCTTTGCTTTTTCTTTAATTTTATTTTTTGGGTCTTTTGCTGTTAGTTGTTTATTGAGCACAGAGAAGAGGTTGTATTCTACATTTGCTTCTCTTTCAAGGTGTTCCTTTTTCTTTCCTTTCTTTTTTTACCGGTAATAATTTTCTTAGAAATAGAATATATCAAGCATGAGCATGTGGAACCAACTGATTTTGAATCCTGGAGTCATTACACGCAAGATTAAGATCT
>Ga0325405_1007891_pt1 | contig 10656 bp, 4 predicted proteins | sample PopdelMetagenome_21_FD_205663 | JGI IMG/M metagenome (GOLD analysis project Ga0325405, IMG submission 205663) | Populus deltoides microbial communities from Bellville, Georgia, United States - Xylem-Control-R2 | ecosystem: Host-associated > Plants > Phyllosphere > Stem > Wood/Secondary xylem...
TATTTTTTTTTAATTTTTTAGATTTGATCTCTATTATTTTGATTATTATTTATTTTATTTGAGATAATTTATGAAATTATATTTTTTTTCAATTTCATTCTCATTCAACTTTTTAATTTGTAAGATTGTTCCTCATTATTTTAATAAACTTGAGAAAAATTAAACATTAATAAGTTATTTTTCAGCTTATTTTCCATGACATAACCAAACACTGGAAAGTATTTTCCAACTTACTTTCAATTACACTATCAAACATTGGAAAACACTTTCCCGGAATTCACTTTCCTGGAATTCACTTTCCCCAGAATTCACTTTCCAAAAGAAAACTACTTTCCAGCAAACAAACGGGGCCTTAGTTAACAACTTGTCTTGGCTGCCTCCCTTCGAGGTCAGGGTCCAGAGCCCATAAGACAGGCAATTACTCCCTTGTTTGTTTGTAGGAAAACAAATTCATGAAATTTATTTTTTTTATTTTTTTATATTTGATAATAATATGAAAAACTGGTCAAAGAAAAGTTAATTCCGGTCAAAATTAAAAAGTAACTTTATAAAAAGAAAGTGTTTTCCTTCTGATAAGGAAAGGAAAATACTTTTCTTTTTTTCATTACATCTATTTTTTTAAATCACGGTCTCTCTCTTTTAAAAGACAATTGAAAGCATGAACAATTGAAGCATTTCTCTGAAAAAATTGAGCATTTCTCTGCAACAATTAATTTTAGGTATTTTTTTCCTCTATTATTTCCTTTATATTTTTATCTTCTTCGTTTAGATCTGTAAAAATTATTGCATAAATCCTTTGATATTCTTGATAAATCTGCTACCTATCATATTTTTTCCATAACATTTCCATAACACAGTTTTCTTCTTCATCTTACCTCGTCACATTTGGCTAGTTAAAACAAACCAAATTCCTCAAGCAAGCCACAAAAAACACATTTTTTCCATAATAGTTTTCTTCTTCATCACTCATATTTGGCAGCTCACCTTTCTAACCAAACAAACCAATCAAGTGCACAGAGAGAGGCAGGGGGGCAAGATTACTGTGAATTAATCAAAGCAAAATCCCCAAACTTCCCCAGCAAAAAGCAGCCCCTCCTTGTTACCCCGTCCCCGGATCCAGCCATTATATCCCGGGTGAAAGCACAAAGAGAGAGAGAGGCAAAGTAAAGTTGGGAGGGGGGGAATTAGTGAATGTGTTGAAAATCAACCCTTGCTCTTTTTTTTTCAAGTCCTAACGTTATCAGAACAAGTAACCGGGGGAGAGAGGGAGGAGAACTGGGAAGGAGGAGCAAGTCTTTAAGATCTAGCTTTCTTGCCCCTTGAATCTTTGTCCTGCTTCTTTGTGCACAGAGAGAGGAAGTTAAGGAATTCTTGGCGAGAGAGAACAAATGGTGAGAGAAACCAAGGGGGAATAGGGGGAAACCAACAAGGAACAGAGGCATGAGAGAAACCAAGAAACTGAGAGGGAGAGGGAACAGGGGAAGGGGAATGAGAGAAACCAAGCAGGGGAATGAGAGAAACCGAGAGGAAAAGGAATCAGGGGTGTGGGGGAATGGGAACAGGGGAATGAGAGAGGGGAACCGAGAGGAAGTTTAATGAGGGGAATTATAACAAAACCTAATTAACATAAATTTATGTTTTATTTTGCTTTGATTAATTTATTATTAGTGTTTGATTATATTTGTTACATATGGATAAATTTATGGGACTATACCGGTAATTATATGGATTTCATTGTGCAATGTCTATTGATCGTTGTGAACTTATGAATTGTATAATTTTCAAAACGGTTTTATCATTGAGAAATCGCATGTATGAAGATGATGGTGTTGAAAAATTGTCTAAATAGATTGGAGATGTAGCATTTGCAATTCAAAGCCTCAACAAAAATCAATTTGATGTTAATGCGTTGTATACAGAAGTGATGAAAATTGAAGGCTTTGATGAAATCATTCTTGGGGATGCATTTGATCACTTGGTCCAAAATGAAATATTGGCAAAAGCATTTATGGCAAAAAATGCTAATTTGAGTTCAGAATTTTGTAAACCAACACTACTACAGGCCTGCTTGCTAAGATGGTTTGACTATGTTCAAAATTTGGGTTCAAACTATGTTTGTTATTTGACAAGTATGTTTATTTGTTTAATTCGGTCTAGCATGTTTATATTTGTTAATTTGAACTAATATGTATGTATATGACATCGAAACTTAATATTTATGCATGACTATATTTGATGTTAGATATTTATATTTATTTCTTGATGCTTATTTAATATATATTAAAGGGATATTAAAGGGATAATTGCCTTTACCTGTAAAAAAAAAAATTAATCTTTATCTAAAAAACCCATCAAAATATTTTTGTATCTATTTATCTTTTAAAAAATTCTTCATACAAAAAAAAACCCCAAATATCTATCTCTTACCATAAACTAATTTGGCTTTCTTCATATGAAAAAAAAAACTTATTTTGAGCTTTTAAAATTGAAAAAAATATATTAATAGGTTTTACTTAAAAAATATTTCACAAGGTTATTTCTCTATAATATGATATGACATATATAGTTATATTTTATAAAATAAGTTATATATGAATATAGGATATAATAAAAAAAATTCATCATTATACTTTTTAGATTTCATTCTTTTATTGTAAGTGATTAAATATTTTATATATATTAGATAAACTTGAAAAAAAATTAATTCATTAATAAATTATTTTCCAGTTCATTTTTCATGACATAATCAAACACTGAAAAATGTTTTCCAGTTTCTTTTTCATAATATTACCAAACATCAGAAAATAATTCACTTTTCAGGAATTCACTTTTCAAGAAAACTACTTTCCAGCAAATAAACGGAACCTACAACTCTTCCTACAATACAATGCGAGTCGAATTAAAAAAGAAGAAGAAGAAGAAGAAACATGTATCAAGAAATATAATTATTTGATATTTTTTATTTAAATTTTAAATTAAATTATTTTAGTATGACTCAATCAACCATAGCTAAATTGTTCCCCCTAGTTAACCAAAAAAGTCTAAAGATATGTTAAATCAAATAAAAAATTGAGACAAAAACTCGATTAATTATACCAATTTTGTATGCCATGGGTTACTAAGTGCATGCAACAAAACCCACTGAGTCATAAAATGCACAAGTTGATGGTGTTGCTGGTGCAGTCATAAGGGACTAACTTGATACCAATTCGATAGATGGAGGGTGTATTTGTATATTACAATTTTTTGTTTGCCTGATTTTGTATTATGGGAAGGTAGAAAATTGTATTTGTATTTTTGTTGTGTTTACTTGCCTCTAATCATCCGAGTCAGCAGAGTGTCGTGCACAAGCTGTCGAATGAAAGTTTGGTTGATATGATATAGAAAACAAACGGAAAAAAATTACAATCGAAGGGATTTTGTTAACAGTAAAAACTCATTTCCTTACATACTAATCCTCTAAATTAATGTTAAATTTAATTAAAATTAAAAATCGAATCACGTTTCCTATCATTACTTTTGTCGGATAATCCCGACAGGCAAGCTTTACTAGAAAACTCTATCTAGTTGTCACGTATGTCATGGCTCGCGTCACATAGCTCTTGTTTTCACGCGAGAACCAATTTTAATAGGGCGATTCTGAATCAAAACATATCCAGAAGCAGCAGCAAGTTAACATGAGCTGGTGGTGGTCTGGTGCTATTGGCGCTGCCAAGGTAAGAATGGAACAATCCTCTCCCTAGCTATGATACATCCACGCCCATGTTAATAAATAAAACTCATTTGTTGTATTTGATTCAATCCGCAGAAAAGATCCGAAGAAGATGAAGCACCACGAGGTTACCAAAGCGTGGCCCTGATTTTAGGAGTTACGGGGATTGTCGGCAACAGTTTGGCGGAGATTCTCCCACTCTCCGACACACCTGGTGGCCCATGGAAAGTTTACGGCGTGGCCCGACGTTCACGCCCCAACTGGAACGAGGATCATCCGGTGGAGTACATCCAGTGCGACATCTCCAATACCGCCGAAACCCAATCGAAGCTTTCTAAGCTGGCTGATGTGACCCACATCTTCTATGTTACCTGGGCCAGTAAACCCACGGAGGAGGAGAACTGCGAGATTAATGGTCTCATGTTCCGTAACGTCCTCCAGGCCGTTATACCAAACGCTCCCAATCTCCGCCATGTCTGCCTCCAAACAGGAGGGAAACAATATGTGGGTCCTTTTGATCTGTATGGCAAGATTGAAGCTCATGATCCACCTTTCACGGAAGATCTGCCCAGATTAAATGCTCCCAACTTTTATTACACTTTAGAAGATGTTATGTTCGAGGAAGTGGCAAAGAAAGAAGGAGTGACTTGGTCCGTTCACCGGCCTGATGTTATCTTTGGGTTTTCGCCTTATAGCTTGATGAATTTGATTGTCACTATTTCTGTTTACGCTGCAATATGCAAGCACGAGGGAGCTCCTTTAATCTTTCGTGGATCAAAAGAGGCATGGAATGGTTACGCAATTGCTTCTGATGCAGATCTGATTGCAGAGCATGAAATTTGGGCGTGTGTGGATCCTAATGCACAAAATGAAGCTTTTAATATCCACAACGGAGATCTGTTCAAATGGAAGCATTTGTGGAGGATTTTAGCAGAAGAATTTGGGATCGAAGAACATGGATTTGAAGAGGGGGAGAGTTGTATTACATTCGCCGAGGCGATGAAAGATAAGGAACCAGTGTGGGAGGAAATTGTGAAGAAGAATCAGCTACTGCCAAACAAGCTGGAGCAAGTTGGGGGATGGTGGTTTGCAGATTTGATGTTCGGTGGTCCGGGTATCATCACGAATTTGAACAAGACCAAGGAACATGGATTTTTGGGATTTCGAAATTCCAAGAAATCTTTTGTTTCGTGGTTAGACAAGATCAAAGATTACAAGGTTGTGCCTTGATACGGGTGGTGTTATATCTGTTTTTGAGAATAAACTTGGAGATTGGAGGAATTTTGTTCTGTATCAAGGTTTGTAATCACATTGTCGTCCTGATTCGGAATTGATAAAAAAAACCCTGCTGTATTAGGTTGTCGAATCAACTCGCCGGCATTGAATAAACATGTGTCCATTATATTATTATATTTTATTTTTTTCTGTCTTGTAAATGATCCTATCGGGTTTATTCGAGATGATTGGATTATTAAAATTCAACCCGGGATCAAGTTTTGAGTCATGGTTAAATTGCCGGACCGGATTGGCAACTATGTTTGTAATCGAGTCAAATTGCATTTGGAGCTGGTCTAATTCTATCTCCCTGTTAAACCCTAGTAATTTAGTTGATTTTATCTTGCTTGCTGCCAAGGGATTGGATTTTTCGTTGTAGTGCTAGAAAAGATTTACTGTGCAGTGAAATTATCATTTTATTTTTGGGTGGAAAAAAATAAAAGCCTTTGTTATAAGGAACAAAGGGTAATTTGATTTTTTTCAGATTCTATTAATCATTAAAAAATTATCCCAAGATATTTTAGTATTTTTCAACCTGTTCCAAATCATTCATTTCACTTGGATCCATCTCTTATCAAGATATGATTTTGATTGATATTGTGATGTAAGCAAATTAAAATAATAATAAAAAATACTGAAGCAAATATTAATTTTATATCTTTTAAAAATAAATATAATTTTTAGAAATATGTAAAAACAGAAGTGATAGTATTCTCAAATGGATAAGCAAACAACAAAAGAAGAAAAGTAAACGTGATATTACACTCACAAATGAAAACAAGAATTTGAGCAGCTTAACTGGTTTTGAGTTTGTTTTTTTAGATACTACAATTGAAGTATCATAAATTTAAAACTTGTAAGATTAGTTGAGATACGCGTAAACTGACCCAGACATCTATATTAATAATAAAAAAAATTAAATAGTTTAACTCTAAAAGGTATAACTTAACTGATTAGACTTTTGGTTTGATTCTTAGAAGTTATCAATTTGAGTACCACAAATCTCAAAACCATTTGAGATTTACATGGTCGTTAAGTTCAAGGTATCAAGAGATTAGTCGAGGTATGCATAAACTAAACTGAATACTTACAGTTACCAAAAAAAAAAAAAAAGAATTCGAGCAGTTTAATTCATGATTTGTGTAAAATTAGTATATTGTAGTTTAATTCAAGATGTGTGTTAAATTACTCGACGCCATCAGCATAAAAATTTGGGTTGTGATTTGAATGTATTTTGTCACGAATTAAGTCATTATACCATATAATGATAGAAAGAGGAGTTTGTAATGACTTAATCTTTATAACTTATCATAAATAATTAATTAATCCATGTAATATAAAGTTTAACAACTCAGTTTTTTATCAACATTAATCATGGGTTGATTAAATATTTTTTTGTTAAAAAAACACCTCCTCTCCTTGCCAATACTTTTCCTTTTATCTACTTCTCGTTTCCTTTTTTATATTTCTTCGAAAAGGAAAGAAATTGAAAACGAACATTAAATTAAAGAAAATGAATAAGATAATGATCAATTAAAAAGTTTTATTAAATTACACAAATTAAATTATAGTTAACACGCATAGAATGATCAAATTTGAGAGAATTACGATAACGTGAAGATAAGGTGTTGACGTGGCGAAACGATTGGTTTTCAGGATTGCATGATTAAATGCGATCAAGCGGACAAAAGCATGTGTTTGTGTTTTTTTTCCAAAATTCTTTTTTCGAAACTCTTTTCTCGAATTTACTTTTATTTTTTTTTTATTTTTTTATAACCCGGGAAGTTCGGCCCAACTTACACGCACCATAATTATTTCCCGAATTCACTGAACACCCTGCAAGCCTAGTAGGCAAATAAAACATTATGAGAGTGACAGTCATGCATAGACTTGAACTTAAGAGGCAGAGGAAGGGAAACCCTGCCAAGACCGCTGGGCCACAAGTCTCGGTGCCGAATTCACTTTTATTATTAGTATTGGTAGTTGTATTTATTTTATTTTTTAAGATAACAAAGTATTTATTAAATTATAATTATGACATACAATTAATATTTAACACAATTATGATATAATTAATTAAATTATTGACTAATAAAACAAATTATTAAAGTACACTTAAGTAGTAAATTAATAACTCAAACTTGAAAATACTATAATTATCAGAGGAAGTTTTAAATATATATTTATATTATTGATTTGTTTTAGTTATATATTTAAAATATTTTTTATATCAATTTTAATTTCATATTATTTTGATTTTTTAACTAATCATTTATATTAAAATTACTTGACATAAAACATTAAATACCTTATAAAACAATGCTGTTTTTTTTTATAATTATAAAACAATGCTGTTTTTTTTTATAAGAGAAATAAATTTCAAACAAAAATACAAATAAAAATATGTAGTTAAAAATTTTGAAAATAAAATTTATATAAAAAGTGTTTTATATAAAAAAATCGAGCTATATTGTAGCAATGACGTGCTTAAACATGATGTTGTCGGGATGCCAATTTAATCCAAACCCATGCACCGACCCAACCCAGTCCAATCTAAACTAGTGAATATTTTTTTTATTATCATTTTATCCAATAAATAGTAGATATTGTATAAATTTTGTGAATCTCGATCCAAAATTCTTTTGAATCTAACTTGATACACACACACATGTTATTAAAACATTTAATATTTTTTTTAATATAATATGTACATAAAACACACACAACAATATGACCTAAAGAAACCTTGAGCTTAACCAAGTGCTATGTTCAAGTATATATGGGTCTGACAAAGCTGTCTTACCTGATATTTTTAGACTTAATCAAGTATTGAACTCAAATATACATGAGGCTAACTAGGCTACCAGACCCAGAATCCTAAGCCTAAATATATACGGGTATGGTAAGACTACTAGACCCAGTATCCTTGGACTCAGCCAAATGGTAAGTCTAAATATATATAAGTTTACCAAGGCTACTAGACCAAGCATCTTTGTGCTCAACCAAGCACTGAGCCTAGGCTTATATGGATCTCACAAAAATGTTAGACCCAACATCTTTTAGCTCAGTCAATCAATGATTTCCCCTCTAATAAAATCAAAAAAAATTTTCCTCTAATGAAGTCAGAGATATTTTCCTTCTAATAAAGTCATATATATCTGATGCTATTAAGAAAATATGACATCTGAGCCCTTTTCTCTATAAAGGAATAGGAATGACGAACCATATAAAGGGGGAGGTATAAGCAAAAAAAAAAGCTAATTTCTTCATGTTTTTTTAATATTTTCTATATGCATATTTTGGGAGTCTCTCTTTACAAGATCTTTTTCGAAAAATATCTTACGCCTCATCTTTTTTCTCTCTAAAAATATACTTGCTTAAGCATTAGAAAGTCCTCAGATCTAAGGAAAGGGGGTCTTTTTACAAGTATCAGTCATTAGCCACTTTGATTATCTAAACTCCAGGTATTTGATATCGTCCACTTCTACTAGGAAGATGAATCCAACTCCTAGAATCAAAAGATTATTCATTTATCCAACACAAAAGCCCTGCTTTCAACTTGCTTGGATTTTTCCAACATCATCAGTGGCACTGTCTGTGAAAAAATGTTAAAAAAACCATCAACTATTCTTTCATAACTGGTTATTGACGCCCTTAATCATTATCAAATGCAGATAATCACGACACTCCTAGAAAGAGACACGTAATATACCTCCTCATAATCACTATCATATCTACTCCATCAAAGCTTAAACACTTTTTAATACGGAGTAGAGAATGCTACATAGTAATTTAACTGTCCTAAGTCAGAGCATGATTTTTTCTACTTATCTATAGACTTGGTAAGATAAGCAAATCTGGGTTATGTGTTTGCTAACTTTACAAAATACAGTTGGAGCCTCGAGGTTTTGAAAAGCCTCTAGCAAGTACAAGTGGGATGGTAATTCAATCCATACAACATGTGAAATAGTTTTAACAACTATCAAAAAGAAAAGAAAGAGTCATTTTCACATCTAGCACTCTAGTTAAATGAAAATTACCATGGCCAATGAGCTAATGGAAATAAAAAAGTAAATTTTTTTATACATGAATGAATTATTCAAAATAAAAATTTTCATTTCTTCTCACTCTTAACAGCCTCATGACCTTCCAAGGATGGAATAGACTCAGTTTTCCTAGTGTGATTGCACAATTTATCTTAGAAGTGATTAATTATATATGGGACAAACAGATCTTGACCAGTGAAATCTTTGCATATTAAATACACATATACTTGGGGTAATTGATGGATTAATATTTTTCAATACGTTATTTTTGACCTAAATCCTCATTAAGAAGAACTAGGGGCCAGGTGATGGCCCAAACAAATCTTAAGTGTTCAGCCAAGCGTTGAGCCCAAACATTTATAAGTATGACGGAGCTGACAGACCCAACATACTTCAACTTAGTTAAGTGTTAAGTCCAAACATACATAAGCTTAGCTAAGCGCTCAACCCAAACATACATGAGTCTGACAAGGCTAATAGACCAAACATCCTTTGAAGTTTACATAGATCTTGCTTGCATGGACTTTTTGATTCACACTTTGATTTTTTTTCATATAAAAAGACATTAAAATAGCATGTATATCTGATTTTTTTTAAAAAAAATTATAACCTATAACGAAGTGAAACATGGGTTGAATAACAAGTCGTAAATTATGATGTGCAAGTAGCAACCATATAAGAGGCATAACAACATTATATCCGGTGTTGCCAACTTTAAAATTTTTAGTTTGAGGTTGGTATTACGATGTATGTATATGTGGTTATATGTTATTTTTTAAAAGTGATTTTTATTTGAAAATATATTAAAATATTTTTTTCATGTTTTTTTATGACAACAACACGTCAAAATTATTTATTTTTTTTAAAAATAATCTAATATTTTTTTAAAGACAAATAGACTCTTAAAAAAATTCAAAAACAGAATGCTATAACACTCCTAAACTTTAAAGAATTTGCATTTTAGTCCTACAAGTTTGATTTTTTAATAGCTAAATACAACAACAAACTAAACCATCAAAAGCACGTAAACAATAATTTCAAGAGGTGTAGCTCAACTGGTCAGGCTCTAGGTTTGCTCCCTAGAGGTCACCGGTTTGAATATCATAAACCTCAGGGCCACTGAAGACTTACATGATCGTTAACTTCAGAATTTGTGAGATTAGTTAAAGTTTACACAAGTAAACACGAATACCTACATTAATAATAATAAAAAAAACAAGTAAACAACCACTAACCCCAACTATAATGACACAAGTAACCTTCCAACTTAGCAACACCAGGCAACTCACCAATATCAATCCACGTAGTAAACATCAAATTTCCGGAAATTTCCAATGCGACCGGTCAACTAAAGCCATCATGGATGGTACATGACAGACACCGTATCGTTCCACATTCTGAAAAGTAGGCTCCCCATTCATCTTTGTCTTGTAATACACGCAAAGAGTGATCAAATTTGAGAGAATTAAGATAAGGGGTTGACGTGGCGAAACGATTAGTTTTCAGGATTGCATGGATTAAATGCGGTCAAGCGGACAAAAGCATGTTTGTGTGCTCTTTTCAAAATTCTTTTTTTTAGAAACTCTTTTTTCGAGCTCACTTTTTTTTTTTTAATTCATGTGT
>Ga0325405_1007896_pt1 | contig 10652 bp, 5 predicted proteins | sample PopdelMetagenome_21_FD_205663 | JGI IMG/M metagenome (GOLD analysis project Ga0325405, IMG submission 205663) | Populus deltoides microbial communities from Bellville, Georgia, United States - Xylem-Control-R2 | ecosystem: Host-associated > Plants > Phyllosphere > Stem > Wood/Secondary xylem...
AATTTTTTTATATTAAAAAATACATTAAAACAACCTACATAACCGTTACTTTTTTGAAAAAACAAAATTATGGCACGCGGCAAAGCGGGTTAAATGGCTAATTAGACAGAAAATCCGTTTTCTCCACATCTGAAGAAGAAGCTCAAAATCAAGATGAAGTGGATTAGGACCATAATCCGTTTAAAAAGAGAGAAAGAAATTGGCAGTCAGAGAGGGAGAGACAGACAACTTGTTTACAAATATATAAAAAAGTGATCAGTACTGGGACGAAGTACATTACTTTATCCAACTTCTAATATTCTCTCTATCTGAAAGCAAGGGTGTGATTCTTTAAATTTTTTATTATTAGATATTTTAACATGATAATAACAAAAATAAATTTTTATAAAATAAAAAATATTATTTTAATATATTTTCAAATTAAACATTTTAAAAAATAATATTTATAACATTATCAACCAAGCTCAAAAAAAAAAAAAAAAAAACCAGAGAGAAAAACTCTACTCGTTTCTCTCCATGAGTATAATACAGTTGAAGTTGATTCTACAAATCCAACGGCAGATTATTAATCCTTAACTTTTTGCATTTTTAAGCGAGAATTTATTTAATTCCTTCAGATAGTTTCCTATCTCTGCTTCTTCTACTTCTACTGTTGCTTCACTTGCGTGCTAACTACGGCGCACTGGATTTTCTTAAACATTTATATTTTTATAAAATTTTTAAATTAATATATTTTTTACTCGTTTTATTTTAATGTATTAATATTTAAAATAAAAAACACTTTATAAAATAACATATCTACATCTGTTATTTTCTTTTGTTTCTTGCAAAAACTAACTAACCCTTTGTCTTTCTTCCTCTCTCTCTCTCTGACTTAAAACTCTCTTTTCATTCTCTTCTTTTATCGTTTTCTTAACTCAGATCTCTCTCTGCCCCTAACTCTCTCTCTCCCCCTCTTTATTTTCTCTCCGGTGATGATCAGATCAGATCCGGAGGAGAAATATTTCACTAACCGTCCGATGCGTGGACTTTAACCGAGACTGTAAGATTTCTTTTGATGGGGCAGTGTTACGGTAAAACCAGTCCAGCTAACGAAAATGACGCAACAACCGTCACAATCGTTGCTTCCTCCACCGATCACAACCAACCAACGTCGTTACCTTCCTCCACCTCGCGTAACGGCGTGCTCTCGGTGAAAAACACTCCGGCGAGGTCCTCCTCTACGCATCCGAGCCCCTGGCCGAGTACGTATCCGCATGGTGTGGCCGCAAGTCCGCTTCCCGGTGGAGTGTCGCCTTCCCCGGCGAGAGCGTCGACGCCGAGGAGATTTTTTAGGAGGCCGTTTCCTCCGCCGTCTCCGGCGAAGCATATAGCGGCTTCGTTGGTTAAGAGGCTTGGTGGTGGAGGGAAACCGAAGGAGGGACCGATTCCGGAGCACGGTGGAGTGGAGGCGGAGCAGCAGCAACAGCAACAGCAGTCGCTTGATAAGAGTTTTGGATATAGCAAGAATTTTGGAGCTAAGTACGAGTTAGGGAAGGAAATAGGAAGAGGGCATTTTGGTCATACTTGCTCTGCTACGGTTAAGAAAGGTGAACTTAAAGATCAGACTGTTGCTGTCAAGATTATATCTAAAGCTAAGGTACTAATTCAATGCTCTCATTTTTATTTTTTCAATTTGATTAACGAGGGGTTTGTTTTTGTAATTAGATTAATATATATTTCTATTTTTTCAATTTGATTAACGAGGGGTTTGTTTTTGTAATTAGATTAATATATATTTCTATTTTTTCAATTTGATTAACGAGGGGTTTGTTTTTGTAATTAGATTAATAGATGTTTCTATTTTTTCAATTTGATTAATGAGGGGTTTGTTTTTGTAATTAGATTAATAGATGTTGTGCTTAACTTGTTGATGCGTTAGGGCTAATTTTTGTCAGTTATTCAAGATACTGGCAATATGCCGCAACTCTCGGGCTTGGTTTGGTTGTGCTGCTTACTTGAATGGAAGCATATTCGTTTTTTTAGGGGTTTGAATACTTGTCAACGTGGAAGTGGAAAATACAATGAGAATTTTGAGGTATAGTTTATCAGCAATGTATTCCTGCCATGTGTTGCAAGAATTTTGAAAGGCGGTATGGATTACTTAAGTCAAACTTAGCTTGTTTCGTGACTGAAAATATGGATGGGAATATTTTGGGAAGAATGGAAGGGACATAGGCGTGTTAGTCACTATCTGATAATGATTCGAGGTATCTGGTTGGAACAGTTTGTGTCAGAAACTGAAATGTAACTGAAGGCACTAGGAGAAGAAACTTCTTCATAAGCATTATTTGGAAGATCAAAGAGGATATATTACACGGGTTTTAATGAAGATTGTTGGGTGAATGGACAAGATATTTGAGTAAGGATATGCAGTTCAATAAATGAAATCTGATTGCGGTCACGCTGATTTTTTTTCCATTTGCAGACCTGGAAGTTGGCATTGAAAAAATGTTTGATGCTCGAGCTTTCCTTGTTTAGGGAATATCCGTAGTGGTAAAAAATTCTGCAAAATAACTAAGCACCTAAGGTAATTGTTTATCATTTAGACCTTAAGAAAAGGGATAAAGATCAGTCTGAGTTTTAATTTGATGTTATCTGTCTCTAAATTTATTTACTTTTAAGGATGTTAATTGTATATTGATGAGGATGGCACACATGGATATGGTTATCAGCATCTGATACTGATATGAAAGCATTGTATGAGCTTATGAGCTGTGACAGTATTGCAACACAAACTTCCTTAGTCCTTATGGTGATTCATATCTTTGCCTAGCCTTTGTCTCTGAAGAGAGAAACAGTAATGAGATATTTCCCTGCCAGAGTTTGCAAATTTGATGATACTTATTGAGTTCACTTGTATTATTGCAGCATATAAGCATTCAAATACTGAAAGCATAAAACAAAGGGCATTTCACTTACAAACAGCATTCTCAGCTTTAATTGTGTCATCAAAGATGAAACTCCAGTGAGGATGACCTGGAAAGATAAATAGGACTTGATATGGCGTGATCTTGTTTATATTGCCATGCATTAGAGAATAACTAACTCTCAAATTCTTCGATTCTTCTGTGAAAATGCAGACAATATGTGAGTGGAATTAGTTTCATGACACAAGTTCTATTAACCAGATCAATGGTTCACTAGCTAAAACTGAATCTCATTGGAAATGTGTTGTTTTTGTGAAAACTATACAATACGGATATTCATGGAATTAATTCAGATATCTTTAATACCTTCATGGAAATGTATAATGTATCATGCTTCATAGGTCTTAGGCATCCTACCTTTGGACTATCAAATATGTACTTGTAATAGTTTTCTTAATCTGTCATTTTGTATTGAAGACATTTACAGATGTGAGTATGCACAAACACACTCGGAATTATAAATGTTCTATTTCAAGGTCCTTTCTAATCTTCTGTTACATCTTGAATTTGTTTACATGGTCGGTAGTGAAACCTGTAATTACTTTCTTTTTGTGCAAAGTGATCATTCAACCCTCTTTAATTGCACACTGCGCCTTGAAATGAATTTCTTGCTGTATCTCATTTACATTGGAAATTCAATTTATTGGTCCTGCTTTTCTTACATTTATATTCTTCTAACACTGTTTTATAACCCCCCTGAGCCCTTTCCTTACTGGAATCTTAAAAGAGGTTCAATTGCCAACTTGTCATTCACTTGACACTGTACAAATGCATAGTAACACACATGTTCTTGAATGTGTGCTCATGGGTGCATGTGTACACTCAAGGCAATCTACCCCCCTGGGCTATGCCAATTGCTCGTGCCAGTGTATGACAGACATTCTTTTCCTTCATCAAATGTTTCTGTATATGCTGACGATCAAAGTTTTCCTCTTAAACCTGTATTTTCTAATCCCGATCTTGGTTGTTTTCCTTGATAGCTTCAGTTATTACTCTTTTCTTTTATGTGCAGTGATCAGATTTATGAAATTCTGAATTCTTTTCTTAATTAGGATTAATTGCCTTATCGATTGTGTAATATCTAAATTTTCACAAGACTTGTTTGGCAGATGACAACCGCTATATCAATCGAAGATGTTCGTAGGGAGGTAAAAATACTGAAAGGTCTATCAGGACATAGGCATCTGGTCAAATTTTATGATGCATGTGAGGATGCCAATAACGTGTACATAGTGATGGAGTATGTCTTTTCTTACTTTCTGTTCTAAGTTCTGCATGAAATATAATTGAGCTTTGTCAACATTGCGTCTTTTTCTTTAGCTTCTCTCCTGCAGTATTTGTAAATGGCACTTTTTGGAATGTTTTGCTTGGCTAGAAGTTTTGACTTTTGTTTGTGTTGTGCAATTTTGAACTTTTATCTCTGATGTTTGGTGGATTACTGTTTGCTTATCAGATTGTGTGAGGGAGGGGAGCTTCTAGACAGAATTTTGGCAAGGTAATGCAATAGTCTTTGCACGGGTGATTAACTATAATTTTTTTTTGACTACTTGCCTTGGCCTTGGATTATAACCATGATGGATGTTGCATGTGAAATTATCATCCACCTACCCTGAGCAGAACCGATCTAAATTGTATGTTCTGTTGAATGCTTGCATGGTTGAAGTGTTATCTACTCATATAAACATAACATTTTCTTCTGCTGCAGAGGAGGAAGATACTCAGAGGAAGATGCAAAAGCTATAATTGTGCAAATCTTGTGTGTGGTTGCATTTTGTCACCTTCAAGGCGTCGTACACCGTGATTTAAAACCAGAGGTTTTTTTCCTCATAAACTTGATGTTTTGTTGTTTCATGTAAGTAGTTGAGCATTAAGTTTTATCATCACTAGGTGGTGTCATTGGTGGTGGGGGCTGACAGTGTTTATGGGGAATTTTCATTCCATGCTTGCTCATAACTGATCCTCTTTTGTTACAGAATTTCCTCTTCACTTCGGGCAGTGAAGATGCTGATATGAAGCTTATTGATTTTGGCCTCTCTGACTTTATTAGGCCAGGTAATAAGCAGAGCTTCCTATGTTTTTTGGTCAACTCACAGAAAATACTATCCTTGCCTCCATGCCACAAGTAGATTGATTTAGTTTTATTTAACTGAATGAGTTGGGTCCCTAAATCAGAGATGAGATTTTGAGTTTTTGCCTGATTACTCTGGTTATTTTCTCTGCCATAGCTATCTTTACTTGTTCCTTGCCTGTTACCTAGACATCTATATGGATTATTGACTGATGCAACAAGTGTTGTGACAACGATTGAGACTTGATTGTGCTAATTACATTATTAAGCTAAATTGATGCAGGCTGGTAGCCTTGATAATATAAGAGCATGAGTATGCCTGCCAATTTTTTGATTTCTATGTTATTTGTGCACATGATTTTCTAGTTTAAACTACATGGCTTTTATAATATTTATAACTTACTTACTTATTAGTTGATATTGGAGAGTTTTTAATGATTTATTCTGTGTGATATTTGCAGATGAAAGGTTAAATGATATCGTTGGAAGTGCATACTATGTTGCACCTGAAGTCTTGCATAGATGTTACAGTCTTGAAGCAGATATATGGAGCATTGGTGTTATTACTTATATCTTGATATGTGGAAGCCGGCCTTTCTGGGCACGGACTGAATCAGGAATTTTCCGTGCTGTGCTGAGATCTGATCCCAACTTTGAAGATCTACCCTGGCCTTCTGTTACTCCAGAGGCCAAGGACTTTGTGAAGAGACTTCTGAACAAGGATTACAGGAAAAGAATGACTGCTGTCCAAGCTCTAAGTAAGTTTGTAATTCCTGTATTATTTTATTAAAACAAATGCCCATAACATTGACAAAACAATGGATATACCTAGATGGTTTTGCAAGTCTTTCTACAAGGTTATGGCATTCTTTCCTCTGATGAGAAAGTGTCTATGGGAGAACCAAAGTGGATGAGTTGCAGTATGTTAGATCAGAAGGATCCTGGATTGTATTTTTTAATTGATGATGGATGTTAAATGGTCCCCTTTGGAAGCAATCCTCACTTGTAAAGTTAAACAAAAAGGACTATTCCAGGAGCTATTTGGTTGTGTCCATATTGCTTAAAGGTGGTTGAGGTGGAAGTGACTTAAATATTTTGGAAATTGTACATCACTTGCAATAGTTGGATGTTTGACATGCGTATGAAATTTAGTCTACACCTATATTGCATGTTGCATCTTATTTTCTCATTGACAATTTGATGATCTTGAGAAATTTACATCTGACACTTCTTATTTCTTGATTTCTTTTAGCTAATGAAAACCTTGGTAATTGCAGCTCACCCATGGTTGAGGGATGATAGCCGACCTATAAATTTAGACATATTAATCTACAAGCTAGTCAAGGCATACCTACATGCTACACCTTTTAAACGTGCAGCGCTAAAGGTACACCCTCCCTTATTAACAAGAGCACATGCGTGTGTGTGCCTTCCTTTAAGAATTTTGTATTGTATCTTAATCCTGATAGTGAAAACATTATTCACCATGTAGATTCAAAGCTCAAGTTTATTATCGAGGGAAACATAATTGGTAATGAAGTGAGGAAATATGTTCAAGTGCAAATAAGCTCACCATTTAGCGTTAACTATACCCCTTAAGTACTAAAACTTTGCATTACCTAAAGAATTCCTTTTGCAGAGAACCTTCAAACATTCATCAGCCCCTAGTTTGATGTTCTCTCTCTCCCTCCAATTTTTTGTGGTTTTTTTTTTTGAGGTGCAGTTTTTAAATTTTATTTCTGTATCTAATTACCAAAAATCCTTATATGATTATTTGTTCGGATTCCTAATCTTATATTTGATTGAAACTTCCTGATTTGTATCTAAACTATTTAGAACATGGCTTTCTTTGTTCTTTAAAAAAACAGAATTTGAAACTAAATTTGGCACGATATTGTTAAAAGATAAATTAAAAGCAGCTTTCATTGTCCAAAGCATCTGGAGATTGGGCTGCTTAAAGTAAAAGTAGCCAGGATTTGTTAGGTATGAGTGAAGCTCTGTCTGGCTCTATTTCTAACCTATTCACTGACTACTGCTTTTTCTGATGCGAAAGGCATAATCATCAACGTGGCTGAATATTTCAACTGTGCTGAAGCTTAAATGTGAAATGGTTAGAGTGTTGGATTGATAATTGTCTATTGCATATCAGCTGACATTTCTTTGGGTTCCTTTCTTATGCAGGCTCTCTCAAAAGCGTTGACGGAGGACGAGCTTGTCTATCTCAGAGCTCAATTCAGTTTGTTGGAACCAAATGGCGACGGAAGTGTTTCACTTGATAATTTCAGAATGGTTACTGCTTTTTCCATTTCAATCAATATCAGTAGCATACAGGACTATGGGATTATAATTTTTCTATAAAAGAAATGCAATTTCTTGCAGGCTTTAGTACGCAATGCAACTGATGCCATGAGAGAGTCGAGGGCTCCTGAAATTCTCAATGCGGTACTCTTATTTAGTTCTCTGCTTGAAATATGATAACTTGCAGTCACTGTCTCTGCATTTTAAGAATTATGTTGATTGCAATTTAAAGAAATATAAACCTATGAATTTTCTTGCTGCATGAAAGAAGTTCTTGCATTTGAATTTCAAAAGATACACTTGCCTTTTTTTTTTTTTGGCTTTTGGATGTTTACTCGCACCAATTATGATTGTCAATCCACTTAAAACGCAATGGGTTCTCTTTTCATTCTCTCTGAAGATTATGAATAGTTTTGATTTTTTACCCTTCAGAGTTGATGGTTATCCTTTTCTGATTGTCCCTCTTTTTTTCAGATGGAATCCCTTGCTTATAGGAAGATGTACTTCGAAGAATTTTGTGCAGCTGCAATCAGCACATATCAACTAGAGGCTCTCGAGGGGTGGGAGCAGATTGCCTCCAATGCTTTTGAGCATTTTGAACAGGAGGGTAACCGAGTCATCTCAGTTGAAGAATTGGCAAGGGTATGTATACGACTGCCGCCGTTTGATTTGTGCTCCACATTGCTATTTGAATATCATTTTAAATCTCTCCTCTCTGCAGGAATTGAACGTGGGCCCTTCAGCCTACACATTCATCAAAGATTGGATCAGAAACTCGGATGGCAAGCTTAGTTTAATTGGATATACAAAATTTTTACATGGTGTGACGCTTCGTAGCTCAAATACAAGACCCCGTTAGTTTAGCTTTTGACATATAGGTTTTTTTTTTTGTTTTTTTTTTGTTCGAAAAAAGTGTGGCATTGGAGGATTTGTTTTTCATGGGCGGGGTACAAAAAAGCGTGCATAAGTGAATATACTGTTAGCTGAGTCGGTTCTGAGATTGTTGGGGCAAATTTTTAATTTAAAGTTTTTTCTTGGGTCATTCCTAATTTTTGCCCCCCCAAAAAAAAGGAGGAAAAGAAAGTGATTTAGCTCGGTTTATTCGTGGGTAAAAATGGTCAGACAACAAAAGTTAGTTTCAATCTCTCGATAACAGTGGTCATAGGAATTTTGTAGTTGAATATAACATGTAAAATGAACAGTACTTGTTCTTATTGTTAGGCTGAATGGTGGAACACTTGTGCTCTTATCAATTCTGCTGGCCAGCATGATGAAACGATTGCCCGACTCTTCTCGTGTATTTAAAAAAAAAAAAAAAACAATTTGAAAAAAATTGAAAAATACTAAAATACTCGAAAATGCATCTTCGATTCCTGTCATTTTGTTTTTTTTTATCCCTTTTGTATTTATATATTTTTTAAAAATCGTAAGAGTAAAGAAAATGAAACAAAAAATAAAAAATGAGCGAAAGGATAATCGAGGAAACCTTTTTCTCCAAGCAACTAGAGAATGAGGGGACGAGAAAGAACAAGAAATAAAAAATTAGAAGTGTGGCAGTATAAACAACAGCTTGTCTTTTCCTGGCTTGACCAAAGCCCAAGACAGCGGCGTCAGCACCATCACGGATCTGACACCGCCCCGCTCTCCATCGACCATCATCAACACCGCCCACCTGTTAAGTTCTTCTTAACAAGCAGTGTGAGTTTTTAAAAGAAAGAAAAGGAAGAAATGAGAAAAGAAGAAATAGTCTTTATTTATACAAGCCATCTTCTTTTCCTAACCAACAACTGATTGTAAGTGACTAGTAACTAACTACTAACTAAATTGCTAACTGCTAACTAACTTCTTTTCCACAATCGATTCTTTTCCATTGCTCAATTGCTGCTTTCTGTGACCAGTACTGCAACTGTTTTATTCTTGCTAAGCTTGCTCCAATCCTCTTCTCTGTCAACTAATTCCAAGACCTGTAACAATAGTCCCCTCCCTATAAGATTCTTGTCCTCAAGAATCAATGCGAGAGTCAGGGATATGACCCAAGAAACTTGTAGGAATGACCCAAGAACACCCGAGCAACTTCCTGGGCTGTGGAAGGGGGTGCTATTGCAATGAAGTGTCCGTATATGCTTTATGAATATGTCAATTATTGTAATATTTCTCCATGCTCTTTTTAGTGTTGACAAGGGTTATAGAATTTCAGGATACGCTATCATTTCCAATTTGGCCTGCCTGCATCATATCTATTCTCAAACTTTCTTGCTACAGATTTCATTGAAGGCCAACAGAATTTTGCACCCCAACATGACCTCTGACATAAGAATCAAGAGCAGCACTTCCCAGTCATGTTTAAGCTTCTCACAGGCTAATCGGTTTCACTCTACACAGTACGCAGTCCAGTCATATGCTTAAAGTTCGTTTAATCAGGAGCTGAGGTTGGAGCTTTACATACAAGGCCCAGAAACACGACAAAGGTTGACCAAAAAGGTCTTCTTCTGTAACTGGGCAATTTAAATTTGGCCAGGCTTAGGAAGAACGCCTCCCTTTGCATGAGTGGGGGGGTTGGGCACAGTAAGTAACCATGGCGCTATCAAGAGCAATCATGAAAGGGAAAGTTTTGGAGTGGACTAATTAGAAGACCTTGGTTAATTGGCTTAGACCATACTCTCCCAATTAAGAGCATGTAGACTTATCAGAAATGTGGTTGGAAGAACTCTTCAACTAATTAAAACACTCATCATCTGTTTTCAAGTGGATGATGGAGCGAGGAGGGTGTTAAGGTCTCGCTTCATGCACCTGTCTTGCCGGCTACATTTGTCTGCTCTGACCCTGTGACATTTTTTATATAGTGGATGCATGATTCACCAACTGGTAGAAATAATATATTCATACATGGCAGGTCTGACTTTATACACCTTACAAAAAAAAAAAAAAAAAGGGGAATAAATAGCTTCAGTTGTTGATAAAGGTCAAGTTGCCATTTTTTATTTTTATTTTTGTATTAGAACTTGGGCAAGCATGTCAACTGGTTGACCATTCAAGTGCAGAAATAAGAAGCTTTATGGTAATTGCAAACTAAATAAAGATTTATTTTAAGATTTGTTTTCTTAATTTAATGAGATGTGCATTAATTTTACTTATAATTCAAGAATGATCACGTACGGGGCAAGAGTTTTAATCTTAAATATCAATTTGGTTTATAGGCTAAGAGTAGATTGGCTAATACCACAGTTGTGATTCATATATACGAGTCTTCAACTTATAGCCAGTGATCAGTACTTGAGAAAACGTCAAAATTGACTGCTACTATAAATGAAAGAAGA
>Ga0325405_1007897_pt1 | contig 10650 bp, 4 predicted proteins | sample PopdelMetagenome_21_FD_205663 | JGI IMG/M metagenome (GOLD analysis project Ga0325405, IMG submission 205663) | Populus deltoides microbial communities from Bellville, Georgia, United States - Xylem-Control-R2 | ecosystem: Host-associated > Plants > Phyllosphere > Stem > Wood/Secondary xylem...
GGCAAACCTAAAAAACAACGACGCAAAATTCTTAACAAAAAATGTTGAGGAATGAAACTTTTAAAAAATTATTCTAAAAAAAAGCAACAAAAAAAAATCTAACTCAACATGAGTTAACCTACTAACCTCGCGATCATGTGCATATGATTGGGATAACTCTACAGAAAAAAAAGTGAAAAAAATAACAAAGATCAATTTTGAAAAAAAATAATATTGAAGAATGAAATTGAAAATAAATTAATTTTATAAAATAACCTAAACAAAAGTCAACCTATGTTAATTTTTAAAACTCAAGGTCATGAGCTTAGGACTAATTGCATAGGAGGCAAACCTAAAAAACAACAACGCAAAATTCTTAAAAAAAAATGTTGAGGAATGAAACTTTTAAAAAATTATTCTAAAAAAAAGCAACAAAAAAAAAAATCTAACTCAACATGAGTTAACCTACTAACCCCGCGATCATGTGCATATGATTGGGATAACTCTACAGAAAAAAAAGTGAAAAAAAAACAAAGACCAATTTTGAAAAAAAATAATATTGAAGAATGAAATTGAAAATAAATTAATTTTATAAAATAACCTAAAAAACCTAAAGTCAACTCGTGTCAACCATTGACACTTATGACCATAGTCATGAGGTCAGGACCAATCCAATAAAAGGCAAAAAAAAACAAAGAAAAATTCTTTAAAAAATTTTAAAGGGATGAAATTGAAAAGAAAAAAATAATAAAAAAATGTTAACCCGAGTCAACCCGGATTAACCTACAAAACCTGCGACGTTGGTTATGAGACTAGGATAACACCACAAAAATTAAATCGAACAAATTATAAAGTCTGATTCTCAATGAACTCATTGTTGAATGATGAAATTGAAAAAAAATCAATTTAAAAACAAGACACAATAAAAACAACTTAAGTCTACCCAGGTTAACTTGCAAAAATCATAACCCGGGTCATAAGATCGAAAAAATCTCATAAAAATTAAATCATAACAAATGACAAAACCTAATTACTAATCAACTCAATGTAAAAGATGTTGAAAGATTAAACTGAAAAAAAAATATTAGTTAAAAAAAGAGACAAAAATAAAACTCAAGTCAAGCGGGTTCACCGACCAAACTCGTGACATGACTCATGAGACTAAAATAATCACATAAAAAACAAATCTCAACAAATCATAAAACTCAATCTCCAATAAATCAAATGTTCAATAATGAAATTAGGGGAAAAACATAGATTTAAAAGGAAAAAAACAGCAAAAAAATTCACTATTGCAATGAATAGTGTTTTGTGAGGTGATGCATAGTAAAATCATCATTTTTTTTTATGAGGTGGCGCATCTGCGCCCTATTTTTTGAATCTACGCTTGGGGCAGATTATTTTTTATAAAAAAAATAATCAGACAACACGTCACATGTTTGCATAGATTCTAGCCATTGTTGTGGCTAAAAAATCAAAGTTTTTGTTCTTTTGACCCAAAAACCTATTTTCAACCTGTTTTTAACCCAAAACACCTATAAAACACCTTAAAAATCATAACAAACCTATCTATGAACTCAAACAATCCCCTCATAAACCAAACTCAACCCGAAACCAAAAATCAATCCAAGCTCAGACCTATTTTTTCATGAACTTTTAAGGTACAAAAACACTATGAACTCTCCTCATCAAATGAAACAATTTGAAACAAATATCCTCTATTTTGGTAGCCTAAATTGGTGTCAACGACATGTTTTTTCTCCCCTCCTCTCTCTCCCCCCCTCTCTCAACTGATGACCAAAAAATAACAAAAATAAACTTTTATACCAAAATAGAATTGGAACAATTTTGAGGGACCAAAATTGTAAAATTTGCATGATTGTTTAAGTTAGAGGACCAAAGTGCATATTTTTTGAAACTTTTGGTATGCCACCCGTGTTTGTCGAGTGTTTCATTTCGGTCCCCCCTCTTCTAATCCCACCATTTCATAAGAATTCAAAATCAATTGCTGCTTAAATAGGATGAAATCGCCCAAAACAAACTTTGAGGACCAAATTGAAAAAAGACAAAATTTTGCATAGTCCATCCACAATAAAATGTAAGAGAATGAAAAGTAAAAAATACACAATGAAAATCCCACGCGGTTTAAAGTATAAGTTAACTAGATTGAAGCTCGCACTTTGCTGCGAGTTGGCCTAATTTCTTTGTAGTGTAAAAATACAATTCTAAAATGTTATCATTGTATTTTAAAGAAAAAAAAATCAACGGCTCAAAAAAATAAAAGAAAAAAAAATAGTGATCATCAAACCTCATGAATAAAACTGCAGAAAGATGAAATTAGAAAAAAAAAATCAATGAAAAAAAAATATTAAAAAACAAAGCGCCAGCAAAACTAAGTGAGGTTATCAAAACCTGTGAGTAATATCATGCAGACAAGATAATTCAATAGAAGAAAAAACATAAAACAAAGTAATAAAATTGTAGAAAGATGAAATTAGAAAAAAAAATCAATAAAAAAAGTATTAAAAAACAAAGCACCAGAAAACCAAGTGAGGTTATCAAAATCTGTGAGTAGTATCATGCAGACAAGATAATTCAATAGAAGAAAAAACATATAAAAAAACAAAGTTTAATTTTAAAAAGAATTAAATTTTTAAGGATAAAATAAAAAAAAAAGATAAAAAAAAACAATTTCTAAAAAAACCTGGGTCACTCAGATAAACCTTCCACCTAGATCATGAAATAGGGATAACTTAATTGAAAACAAAACTAAAGAAAATAATGAAGTTTATTTTTTAAATCAAACAACTTTGAAGGATATAATTGGAAAACAAAACAACGTTAACTCCATTAACTTTTCAAACCCATAACCTAGGTAGTGACTAAACTGGAAGCATCATATCTGAAAAGCAACTATTTAAAAATTTAGCTCAACCTGATGTGTTGACCCGTATCGCAGGTGACTCTTATCTTAGAATGACCTGAGTTTCAAAAGAAATTGAAGGAGAATTGATCCAGTGTAATATGGTCAAAAACCTCGGTTAACCAATGTTTCTGTTAACCTGGGGAAAATCCAGTCAAAACCCATTTACTATTTTTATTTTTTTAAAAACAAAATGGTATAATTTTATCTTTTTTATAAAACAAAAAGATTTGTTTGACTAGGGTAAACTCAAGCCAACCCACTTGACCAGTGACCGATAATTGTCTCAAATTGACTCTTGGGTAAGGCCTAGAAGCAATGGGAAAAACCAAAGAGACCAAATCCTAATAAATGAAATGTCGAATGATGAAATAAAAAATGAATGATAAAAAATAGCAATTAAAAGAATAAAAATCTCATTAGAAAAAAAAAAGGTTGAGAGGATAAACCAAAATTTTGAATTCAAGGGCAAAATTAAAAAAAAATCAAATTAACAAATGAATCAAAAATAAAATATAAAACTCAAGAGAATGATGACCAAACTTTAACAAAAAAAAAAATAAAAAATCAAGATTATGGATCTAAGGATGAAATTAAAAACAAATTAAAATTTGATTAAAAAAACTAAGAATCAAAATTAGAAATCAAAACATTGAGGGTTGAACTTTATATATATATATATATATATATATATATATATATATATATAAAATACTAAACTGAAGGGTAAAATCAAAAAAAGAAAAATCAAATTCACAAAATAATCCAAAACAAAAAACACAAGCAAAGAGAAACAATTTTCATCGAGCTCAATGATGATAGATGAAAGTTTTAAAAATAATTAAAAATGACTGAAGCCAACTTGGTCCGACCTTAAGTATTTGTGACACAAATCATGAGGCCGGATCAAAATGTAAAAAGACAAACCCAAAAAATTAACAATGTAAAATTCTAAACTAACCAAAATAATTAGGGATAAACTTGAAAAAACAAATTAAAAAATGGTTTGAAAATATTGGTTTGAAAAAAAAAAGAACCAAATTTAACACAAAAAAATAAAACCAAAACATAAGGTATGAAATTAGAAAACAATTTCAATTAAAAAAACGACAAGAACAACTAAAAATAACAATTAAAAGAATGATGACCATATTTTATATAAAAATAAAATGTCAATGTATGAAATTCAAGGACAAATTAATTCAATAAATGATTCAAGATAAAAAAAAAATCACAATTAAAAGAATAAGGATCAAATCTAATATAAAAAAAGTGTAAATGATGAAATTGAAAAAAACAATTAAATTAATAAATAATTCAAGACTAAATACATTACCATTAAAAGCATGGGAACCAAACATGATATAAAAATAAAGTATCAAAGGATGAAATTGAAAAAATAAATTAACTAAATAAATGCTTAAAGACCAAATACATTGTAATTAAAAGAATAAGAACCTAATTTAACTTAACAAACAAATAGCTAAACTTTCTTGTTTTTTTCAATAGTCATCATAGTTTTCTAGAAGGAGAGAGAAAAAATGATGAGGAATTGAAAAACTCGCAGGAGCTCCTCTGTGTGCTGTCGGAGAACACATGCCTCACCACCGTGATGAGGGTGGTGAGGTGCATTGAATGCAACTCCGAAAAACAACATTCGGTGTTGTGTGGTCGCCACACACGCCACCCTAAGGGCGTAGATGGCGCCCACTTGTCAGTGCGTGTTACGTATGCACGAACCACTTTTGAATTTTAATATTAATTTATATATATTAAAATATCAAATCACCTCTAACCCCGCATGAGAATTATAAAAAAACAACAATAAAAACCCTAAAATGACCTTGCATCCATAGTAAAGAGAGTTTATGTTTTAGGGATAATTAAATAATTGACATGCACAAAAAAATATAGAAACCCGAAAAGCCCTCGAACCAAAGTTCCCTTTTTTTTAGGGTCATTCGGTAATTATATTGCAGAAAAAAAAACATGAAAATACTAATTAACACCTTTTTTTCTTGTAATTATTAATAAACCTCATACACAAGACTTCTAAACCCTTATACCCAAGCTTGTCCACTAAAAGAAAAATAGTAGTTTTAATGTGGATTGCGCTATGCACAATCCACAATAAAACACTGATCTATTTTTATTTTTTTAATTAATAATATAATACAATATAATATAATTATAAAAAAATGTAATTAATAGATATTTTCAAAATAAATCTAGCATAGTTGTTACTAGAAAGATAGCTCGCGCGTTGTTGTGGGTTGATTAACAAACAATATAAATGGTTATTATAATGCCGGTCTGAAGTGTCAGGTCTATGTTACTGTGGACTTGGGTAACTGTTAAGTCCAGACGCCTTAAGTCTGGCAACCATGCCACATCCATATTACTTAGGTTTGACAAATATGCTAAACCCAAGTTACTTGGGTCTGGCAAACATGTCAGACCTTTGCCAGAGCGTGTGGGTCTTGTGACCATGCCAGACCCATGTGCCCGGGCCTTGCGATAACTCCAGACCCAAGGCGCATGAGTTTGGTAACCAAGCCAAATCCAAAGCACATGGGTGTGGCAACCATGCCAAACCTACACGTCTGGGTTGCCAGACTCGCACCTAAATTTGGCATGTCTGCATCTGGGTCTGGCAAACATACCAGACCCACGCTTTTAGGCCTTGCGGCTCGTCCAAACCCAATCATCTGGGTCTTACAACCATTCCAGACCTAGGCGCCCTAGCCTAGCAAGGCGATGGAAAATCTCAAATGCACATTCAAGGTTTGCTCATCGTGATCAATAAAACTAATTGATTAATAAATAAATAAATATTAACAATAATAAATAAAGAAAAAAAATTACATGATGTGTCATGTTATTTAGCCTATTTATTTAATCACGTGCCAATATTATTTTTGAAAAAAAAAACAATTTGAAGCAAAAAAAAACTAACTTATTAATACAGTTCATTCGCTTTTTATTTACCCAACTTTGTATCATATTGTAGTCACTTGCATGGTCAAGGTTTTAACTTTAATTGTGTTGGAGTTTGCTTAACATGGCTCATTTGACAAAGTTAATCCACATGCAACTTAGTCGTCTTGTTAGAAACTCAATTAGGCAAAAAATTTTAAGTTCGCCATTGTTTTAACATTTGCCTAACTTAATCAAGGGAAATTATGAAATAGTTAATCGTCAAAGGATAAAATAAAATAAAAAGTTAAGGATTGTAACAAAAACACAAAGCCATATTGGATCAATCCTGGTCAAACTAGGTTAACTATTGATTAGTACTTAAAAGTGCATTCTCATTAATTGCACTAAAGTATCATTAAATTCCTTAACTAAAGTATGTTTTATAATAACAAGCCTGGTAATATAATATATCTTTAATTTATGGTAAATGCTTATTTTGAATGCAGGTATATCTCACAATTCAAAGGATTGATTGACTATTGAAAGTGAAGAGACAAAAAGAGGACTAGGCTAAGAGAAGAGATGTTGGTTCAATTCCAAACTAGAACACCATTCGGTTATTAGATCATAACTGGAGTTGTAGAACTCAGATTTAGGTCTACTTTATATGGATGGAAAGCTACAACATAGAACTAAAACTTTCATGAAGAGTCCAAAACTCAATTCTATCGTTTTCAAGTTCAAATCTTAGCAACAACGGAGAAGTCGGAACCTGTCCTGTAGCTCAAACACTGTTCGGTTTTCGGCTCATATCTTGAGTTCTAGAAAACAAAATGAGCTCTGGTTTTTTTCATTGGAAAGCTAAGACAATTGTCCACAGATTTCATAGAACTAAGGGCTCAAATTCTGATGTTAGCAATGATGTTTTGGCCAGCCAACAATATCAATAACCAGCCAACAATGTCAATAACCAGCAGCCAACAATGTCGAAAACCAACCACCAAATCAGTGGTTGGCCACCAACCAAATAGTTTGTCAACTAATCAATAGTTCCACATCTTAGCCTATAAAAAGAGGCATTTTCCATGTATTTAGTCATATTAATTTTCAGATCAAGATCATCTTCTTACTTTCTCTTTTTGTAATGCTCAAGTTTTCTTTCATGCTATATTAATCTCTTGTTTATGCTTTTTCATTTCGTTTCCTATATTTAGTTAACTTATATCATGTTTATGTTCTTATATTGTTTATTTATGTTTTTCTTCTTCATTATGTTTAGCTAAGTTACTTATGTCAAGGTAAAAAGGTTTCACTAATGGTGTTAGAATATGTATAATATAAACTCAACATGGACTTCAATGTTTATATCCAAGGAAGTTTGCTATTAACATGTCTTATCTTTTTATCTTACCAATTCGTAATACCTTACTTGTTAAATGGTTAATCTAGATTTGTGTTGTATAACACTTGGTACATCAAATGCTTGATCCTTCATAGTTTTCGGCCGATATCGTTGTTATGCTAGGAACTTGATTTGTTGTTAACATAAGTTAGCAACATAAATGCCTGATGATATTTATAAGTATGGTGTTTTTTAAATAAGATAATTAATATGATCATGTTAATACTTTATAATGAGTCATTAACAATAAATCATCCGATTGGAACCTCCTTTGTGTGTGGTTTTCAATTGAGTAATAAAAAGAGTTTATATTATATTTATTTGAAATACCATTAGTGGATCCTCTAACCTTGACATCTGTTTTATCATTGTTTAATACTTACATCAATATCACATCCCAAAACTCTCTTCAACTCCTTTTCTGTTATTATTTTCTTCAAATCTTTATCTTTATTTGTAATTTATATAATTGACCTTCCTGTGGTTCGACCTCGGTCTTGCCGAGTTATTTATTACTTCGACACTCCTGCACTTGGGATACGACATCAACTCTTTGATCGTGTCAACTATTAAATTCACAGTTCGGGTCATGATATTAGCATAATAAGCTAACCCGGTATGACAATTTGTCCCATTCATTTCTTTTACCATCTTTTCTCCCTGGTTGGGGCTCAATTAGGCTCGAGTTGTTTGAAATTTGGGACTAACTTAAAAAAATCATCTAATAATTAGGGATGATAATCAAGAAATTAAGAGTTACCAAAGAATTAGGGATCAAATAAATTTTTTTACAACTATATAGATAGTCTTAATGTTACAACTATAATTTGTAATATGACTTAATGATAAGATTGATTCAAAAATAATTTGGATATAAAATTATTAGTGGTATATATAATATTTATCCTTAAAAAACCCAATATCTATATTGTGGAGCCAAAAAGAATAAGGGAAAAAAAATCATGTCCCGAAAGAATAAGGGAAAAAAAATCATGTCCCGAAACTTCCTTCACTCCATTCTCTGCCTTGGGCAAGAAATTTACCTTTTTTTTTTGTTTTAAAGTAAAAGAAGAAAAGATAAGGGATTTACTTAGAATTGTTTAAGTAGGGTTGTGAGATGAATGAGTTGCCTAAGACAAACCTAAAAAAATAGGTCTAACAAGCATCTTAGACCCATGCTTCTGGGCCTGGTAACAACGCCAGACCCAAGGCGCCTAGGCCTAGCAACCATGCTAGGACCTAAGTGCCTAGGCTTACCGACAGCGCCAGACACAAGGCCTTGGGGTTTGGCAACCATGCCTAACCCACACCTAGGTCTGTCAACCATGGCAGACCCGCAAACCCATGCGCCGGGCTTGGCAACCAAGCCAGCCTAACAACCATTCCAGACTATGGCACTTCGGTCTGATACCCATGCTAGACCCGTGCTTGGATGTGGCCAGACCTAGGTGTCGGGGCCTTGCAACTATATGGAAATGACAAAAATACCCCTACATGTAGCCTTGTTTTTATTGAAACCTAAGGATAATTTCGTATTTGAATTGTTTTAATAAAATGAAAAGACTGAGAAGCCCATCAACACATGCATATTTTCCCTATAGGGGCATAATTGTATTTTCACTGTTTATTTTTAAAAAAAAAACAAAAGAAGCCCCTAACCCAAATGTTAGAATTTGGTGTCTCGAAGGGCAAAACATCATCTATACTATAGCCCAAAAAACTCAAACAGATCATTTTGTCCCCTATCATTCTTTCAATGCCAAATGTATCCCATGAAAAAGACAATCATACCCTCAATTGCATGCTTAACAAGTTTTTTTGGCAATGACAATTCCGTTTTTATACTGCTCCAATTCATGGCAATCTAGGTTTGGATAAATAATGAAAAGAACACCGACCCTTTTTAATTGAAAAAAGTCAACCATTTCATAAAAGAAATCAAAACAAAAATAAAAAATAAAAAAAATAAGGATCAAACTTGAAATTAAGACAAAATAAAAGGAAAAATAACATTTCAATTAAGGGTGAAATAAATAAAAAATCTAAAGTTTATGAAAGAAATTAAGACAAAAATCATATAATCAAAAGCCAGAGGACTTAATCAAATATCAAGACAAAATAAGAGAATAATGTGGATTTTCTGATTGGACAACATGTTTTCAAAGGCAAAGAGAGGAAAAAGAAAGAAAATGTTGTCGGAGCCAAACTGCCAAGAAAACCACCACACGCGCCACCTCATTTGGATAACGATGCCATGACCTTTCTAAAGCTGCCACAAATAAGAAATTTCCACCACTTAAATCCTTTACACATGTCGTATGAAGTGCGCAAAGTGACCTAACATGCTGGCACGTAAACAAAACTCGCTGGTAAACTTTCTTCTTTAAATATATTTTTTTAAAATACCAAATTGTCCTTGTCTTGACCCATAGCTATAAAAAGACCACAATTAAAAATTGAATAAGCGCTTAAACTCTAGTTTCAAGTTTTTTGATTGAAAGGGTAACCAAGTAAATTTATTATTGATTTTAAAGCAAAAGACAAATTTGCCCCTCTCTTGACTCGGTAATTACAAAAAGACCAAAAGAAAAAGAAGAACAAGCCCTTAGACCCTAGTTAAAATATATTTATTTCAATGGGCAACAAAGTAAAATTACTATGCTTGTTTAAAGAGAAAGACAAAATCACCCCTTATGACATGTAAAATTTCTTGTGTTTCAAAGGCATCCTAGTCATTACACTCTACAATTAAAAAAGAGAAAGAAATACTAAACCCTAATCAAAATGATAATAATCGATTACTTGTGCAAGTACAATTCTACCCCCAAAGGCTATGTAAATGAGTTTTTTTTAGAAGGCTAAAATAGTAATTATATTATTCTCGTCCACAGTGCTCTAAGTATGTGTGCACAATGGTTTCTCCATCTCTTTCAATTTTTTTAAAAATAATTCTAATATATTATTTTCAAGTTTTAAATTCGGCTTTCAAATTTTCAATATATTATTTATTATTTATTATCTATTGAAAAAAAATTAGATATCTATTTTTATTAGAAATAGTAAATATCCATAAAAAAAAATATTCATTCAAGTGGTTGAATATTCATTAGATTTGTATTAAATTATCATATTTGTTTAAAGTTTGGTTGTGATTGTTTTTTAAAGTGTTTTTTGCTTAAAAATACATTAAAATTATTTTTTATATCAGTATATCAAAATGATTTTAAAACACTATAAAAGAATATTAATTTAAAATTAAAAAAATTAATTTTTTTAAAATACTTTTAAAATACAAAAACTAATATTCTTAATTCCGCTCTTTATTTTTTTTAATCAGCTTTAGACTTTGATGCTTTTAACGCGGCCAACCATGCATTGGCCACAGTAACAAACGACCACTACTCTTTCATTACATAGCCCCTAAAGA
>Ga0325405_1007900_pt1 | contig 10648 bp, 8 predicted proteins | sample PopdelMetagenome_21_FD_205663 | JGI IMG/M metagenome (GOLD analysis project Ga0325405, IMG submission 205663) | Populus deltoides microbial communities from Bellville, Georgia, United States - Xylem-Control-R2 | ecosystem: Host-associated > Plants > Phyllosphere > Stem > Wood/Secondary xylem...
AAAAAAGTTTATAAATAATTGAGAACTGAGTTTTTGTTTGCAGTGGTTTTTGAGGGACTTGACTGGAATGCTTGGAGGCATACTCTTTACATTTTACCAGGTTTATTGTTGCATACTTTTGTGATTGCACCCCTTTTGTTTTTCTGGTCTCTGGGGATTATCTTAACTCTTTCACTTGTGAAGTGCTCTAGTTTTCCTGCCTAGTTAAAAATGCTCTAGGTAGAGTTTGGCGATTGATGCAAACCACCTTTTCTTTTGTTCTTTCTTTCTTTCTTCCCTTTATCTTTTTTTTTTTCGTTCATTTCAAGATTATATGAAACTGGGTAATTTTGTGCTTCTCAGGGCTCAGACCTGGATAGCAATGCCAAGATGTGGCGTTTAGTTGCTGACCTTATGAATGATCTCGGTATGCCCTGCTGTCTCTCTCCTTCTCCAGAAGGTGTACAGTGCACACACAAACTTTTGCTCCATATTGGCATCTGACATTCTATTTTGTAGTTATTCTCCATGGTTTCTCAAATTATTTTTTTCCTTATGTCCAAAATTTATGAGAAAGTTTGTCAATTTGGCTGCAGGAATGTTGATGGACCTTCTTTCCCCTTTGTTTCCTTCCGCTTTTATTTTTGTTGTTTGCTTAGGAAGCTTATCAAGATCTTTCAGTAAGTATCCTCATAGCTTAAATGCCTGGTGTGGGGACCTGTAGAAATTGTCTGAAAACTGCTTATTAGAATTTTTGTTGTGTAATTATTTATATTGTTGGTCATAGTGATAATGTTAAGGCCAAAAAAAGAAAAACAGCCTGGTCTGATTCTATCTTGCTAATGAAATGGTTGATTAACTATTGCTGGCATTTATTATTTAAAAATATGCAAAAGAAATATGAAGCTAACAATAGAATTTAACTAGTTTGCTACAGTATATCTGACACACCTGCAGGATAGAATATAAAAAATTAGATAAACATAAATGCTCAGTGATCATCATTTGATTTATCTCCTTTTTCCTTTTCCTTTTCCTTTTTTTCTATGATTAGCTGGTGTTGCTAGTGGTGCAACTAGAGCTGCTTTGACTCAGCATTTCGCCCTTCAGAACAATGCTGCAGATATATCTGCCAAGGTACCAATACTGCTATTCTGACCCTTGCATGACAACCTCAAGAGTTTTTTTGGTTGCTAGTACAGCTATTGACTCGCTCCTATATATTTCTAGGAAGGAAGTCAAGAAACAGTCGCAACAATGATTGGCATGGCCTTAGGAATGATCCTCGCTCGAATAACAATGGGACTCCCCCTAGCCATTTGGTTTTCTTTTCTTTCTCTCACCGTGTTCCATATGTATGGTAAGCTCTTGTGCTATGGTTTCCGACGTAGAGAATTATTTCTGACCAAGGAACATACTCACCTTCAAGGAACAATCAGGAAAATTATACATGGGTTCATGAATGAGAATGACTTATTCATATCAATTTTTCATGTTGTCTTTATGGCCGAAGAACTAGATCATAATAATCTCAATGAAAAAAAAATTGGCACCTAAATTGAAGGGTGGCAAGAGGTACACTTTTTCTGGTTTCTAGATCTATTTGCTTAGTTCAGCAATAGATGGACAGTAAGACTTGTCCTTTCATGGTGACCAACTCAGAAACCTATAGTTTCTCCACCTCCTTGTTTGCATAACCATGACTTATAATAATAATATAGTTTTGTGGTCATCTCATGTTACATCTGGCTTTATGTCTGCAATTAATGCTTTCATTTTCATGTGCAGCAAACTACAGGGCTGTTGGGTGCCTTGCTTTGACTTCTTTAAATATTGAGAGGAGCGCTATTCTCTTCCAGCATTTCATGGAGACTGGCCAAGGTAATGGTTTTGTCAATAGTGGCTAATCGCCCAAAAAAAGGCAACAAAGTTCTGGCATGATCATCCAAATTGATTCTTTTCTTTTTTAATGAAAACTCACTCTATTTCATGAGCTTACTTACCTGATCTCACCTGTTGGCAAGCTGAAGGTGAATTTGTTTATCTATCTATTTTTCTTGATTTTGACGCCATTATCTGAATTTGTTGCCAGTTCTCTCTCCTGAGCAGGTCTCTAGAATGGAACATGTTTTACCAACATGGATCACTTCTTGGAGTTCAAAAAAGGTCAAGTTACTACATGCCAATGTGCGCTTGGGTGTGAGAGTTTCTTCACTTGATCACCAGGAAATGTGAGTTTTCGGGTATTTAAGTCATAAACTTTACATTACTGCAAGGTTTTGTTTCCTACTTGTACTATGTACCCTTGCTTTTTCTTTTTCTTTTTTTCCTTTTTACTTTTTTTGAATGACATATTTATTCAGAGCAATTAGGTAGACAACCTTTTACTGAAAAAAAGTAGTTTTGTTCAGGTGGTGCTTTTACAATGGTTGTTGTAGAAGCACCTGAATAATTGAACTACTGTTTAGCATATTTCAAAGGCATTTCAAGTTAGGATTATGGCTTAAATCTTGACATATCTGCACAAAAAACTGATCTGAGCTGGCTTCTGCAAAATCAGTGCTCTAAAACATTTTGTTCTGTGTAAAAAACTAACTGTTCAAGCAATTTCTCAAACAGGAAGGAGGTGTTGCTTTCTGCAGGATCTCATTATCTTAAAGGTTAAGATCTAGTTTCTACCTTCCAGTTTTCAGTTTTTAAAATCATCAAGAAAAAACTTTGAATTTTAATGGGAAACCTATTGCTTATTTTGCTTGTCTGTGCTGGTCTTTTTAGCAAAATACTTACTGGTGGAGAGGAAGGGAATCATCAATGTTATAATGCACAAAAATTCAACAGCTTCAGATGTCTTGCAATCGTTTATTCACGCTCTTGTTATGGCCAAACTCATGCAAAAAAGTACACCTGTCTATTTGGAGAGCCAGTCATGGATGGATAAACATTATGAAGTTTTTCTTCAAAAGGTATCTCTCTCAATTTTTCTTAACTTAAATAAATTGCTCGTTTACTTAACCCTATGACCAAATTCTGAATGAGAACCCAGAATGGATTCACTTTCAGAATGCTGCTCTTTCCCGCTTAATTTGAGTTCTGTTGCTGTTCTTCATCGAGGAACTTAGCACATTTTGGCTCTAGATGATTTATATTCTTTATCTGACAGCTACACTGAGCAGAACTTCAACCAATAACTAAAAAGAACTTGTAATTGCCATTCTGTTTCACAGTGCTCTGTGTCATAATTGGTCACCAAGTGAACCAGGAATTTTTACATGCATCTGAAATTTAATCCCTCATCTTTTATTTACTTATTTAAATAAACATTTGTATCCCTACAAATGAAGGGCCTAATCTTACTACAGTAGCTGATCAATAATGTCCACAATTATGTTTTGAGCAATGTGAATAAATATATCCAGAGATGTGAATCCATGATGGCTCTCCAAACTATTGCATTCTGAAGTTCCCTATATCACCATTCTTCATTGAAGAACTTGGAAGCACCGCCCTGCTATTATTTGTCAAGGTAGCTGCACTATTTATAGATTAACTAACACATTTTGGTTCCTGTTCATTTCTATTCTTTATCTGGCAGCTAAGTTCGTTGGGTTGGAAAACAGGGCGCCTTCTTTCTCCTCCAGTCATCTGGAAGGCGAACTGGACAGATGTTTCATCAGATGATAAAATCGACTAGGTAATACGTGAGTTCTGTTGCATTATAATTGCAAGAATTGCAGAAATTGACGACTGCTTCATTGACATTCAAAGCAAATTAATTTAACAATGTGGCCATCAACTGAGGCTTGATACTGCCGTGAACACTGAAGAGCGAGGCTTTTTAGATGGCACAAATCCGTGGTGCCATAATATGAGAACGGTAACTCTTTGTCTTGAAGCAGCTCCGCAATATATGCTCTTGGTAGGCTTAGAATTATGAATTTTTGGTGTTTCCAGAATCATGTATACTTTAAAAAGTTGGATATGTCATTGGCTAATGGTCCAATGACCTCTTTTCTGTAGGAACTAGTAATATGAACCACTTTGATACTATATAGCTTAGCTTGACGATCTGGGATGGTGGTTTGCAGTAACCACAGGGAACTTGTTTGAGGGCAGCACACCTGCTCCTGCGAATTGTTTTGGAGGCTATAATAGAGAATCAGTTTTTGCCTTCTGAATTTTGATGCATGTCCTCCGCAGTCATGTGGTTTGAATTTGTTACGCAGCCGAGGGGTTTTGTCACCCCAGATGGTGAGAGAGCGTTCCCATCAAAAGGATGTCTTCTGCATAAAAAACAGCCCCCGAAATTATTTTTGACATGCCGTTTTGCAGAAAAACAGACCTGCACTGCCCAACATGATATATCGCTTACGTGTTTGAGAGAAACTAGCACAAAAAAAAAGTGAAGTGAAAATAACATCAGTTGCGTTTCCTTTGCTGATGATAATGCGAGCAATATGTCTTCCATACCGATGAGACAGCAATTGGGGATGGTCAAGGATGAGCCTGATACATGACTTCAACATTCTAGGCTCTAGAATTACATCTGCAGCTCCTCCTTGTATGGGAAAAAAAAAAAAATTAAAATGTCACCTTTTCTTATATTTTTGCTTCTTGCTTTGCTCTTTTTTTTCCCCCCGTCGCTGGTTACATGGAAAGAGATCGATAGCCAGCTGCTCTAAGGGTAATTCCATAGCCTCCAGAAATGTTTGCGTCCTAGAAAATTTAGAGTGTTTGTTTTCATGGTCCAAACCTGATTTTCAAAATACTTTTCCAACTGCTTTTTATCTAAAAAAGCATCAATTTTTTAAGCACTTCTAAAACACTCTACACGACATTACCATGTATTAGGACATGAAGAACAACCGAACACATATTAGGACATGAAGAACAAGGATTCCCCGAGCGTAGTCTGTACTTACACGGTTATAAACCGAAACCTGGGTTATTGATCGGTTAGATCCCGCACGTATCCTTCGAGCACCGATTAAATTGTCTGTAAAGCTTGTTCAGGCCTGTCAAAATTCAGGCCGAGGCCTTAATTTTTCAACTTTTCATCTTGTGACGGAAAAAAAAACCAAGGAGATGTGAAAACAGAATGGTTCGACCGGAATTCACACAGTTTCTCCATGATAGACTCTGGATCTCTGCTTAATCGAAGGCTTCAATACCCAGTCAAAATATTGAACCCCTAGCCAAATGCGAAGACAAAGGAAGAGGAAAAAAAAGACAAAATACTGAAACCCTGGCCATTGGAAGACAGAACGGGGGAGAGAGCAGAGAGATCATAAACTTTGGATGGTCATAAGATATGACTCGTATTTATAACCCGTCAGGTAGCCCCGCGTAACTGTTACGCCCGGGGTTTTTACGCTAATTAAAAAATTGGGCCAGATGGGCCTCATTTATCCAATAAATTGGAGTGCTTATAAATTAATTCACGCTAGGCCCGTATTTTCTGAGCCTCAAGTCTCTCCACCGAGAAAAAGGCCAACACAGTAGCAGGAAGGCCCAAAAAAGGTAAAACAAATACATGCCGGGGTTAGCATTCTTTGCCAAAACCCACGAGCATGAAAATGTAGCAAAACAAGAAACGGAAGCACCCAGTAGGCAGAAATGGCCGAAGCACTTGTTGGCCTCTATCAATCAGCATGAAAATAGATTAATGATGAACTGTTTCCTTTTTATAATTTATTTTCTTACAATTATGATACTGGCAGTACTAAGGACACTTGTTGAGCATTAATCAATTAAAATCACTAATTAATCTTCACTTTTTTTATGATAGAATTAATTGCGAGCAATTCAAAAGGAATTATATTCAGGGGATGGTTCCAGCAGTTCAAAATATACAGAGTTTTATAGGGATGACAGTCTTTTTCAAACACAAAAATGCTGAAAAGGGGGAAAATGCATATAAAAAAACAACCAAATATAACATTATTCTGAAAAAGGGAAACTGATTAGGAAAAAAAAGGAATCCTGGTGTCTATACATTTCCGCCCTTATCGAGCGGTCACTTTCCCTCGTCTCTTCCACAAAACCCATCCAGGGCTTCATTTAACTATTAAAAAGCACCTCCTGAATAATCCCTATCTTATCAACTGAGTATAAACTTATAGTATTTCGATCCTCCTCCATACAATTTGTCTAGGCTATGAGCAGGCAGTTGGTCACTCATTTTCGATGTCCTGACGATGCCATCAGAATCCCAACAGCTGCAATAAACATGAACAACATATTTACAAGCAAAATGTATGTTCTTCGCGATGATTTTCTGTACTCTCCAAAGATAAGTATGCCCCAAAATGTGCTCACAAGTGGGAGTGCCTGAAACCAATACCCCATTCAAGTCAATGACTACGTAGAATGTTAGGACATCATAAATTCGAAATATATGTTATGCATGTCAAAGTTTCAATCCTATGCTCTTTTTATCATGCTTAAAAGACTGACCTGAACAGCATCTGCTGCTGCATATCCTGCAGCTTGACCTCCCATAAATTGGAGACCATTCCCAAATCCACAGAGCAGGCCAGCCAAAAATGCCCAGCCTCTACCATTCCAGTCATTAACATAAGCCTTAAGTGATGACCTCGGTAGATTTAATACAGGGCGGTAAAGGAAGGTGACATTTAGAATGATGGCAAGTACAAAACAAGAGACCGAAAACCAGAAAAATGCAGTGTAGACAACCAACTTAGGAACCCCTTTTTTCAAGGTGTGCCACTGATCATTTGTTGCCAAGTTAAAAGCTGGGGAGAACAGAGAGAAGCAAAAACCAGCAAAGAAAGTTATAGACAGTCCAATCAAAGTGCTCCTTCCAAAAACCTGCAAGGACAGCCAAACAACTTGTTTTACATTAAAGAGCTACACGCCTATTTAAATGCAACACTTTAAGAGAAATGAGTGCCAGGTTGAGGAGAAATGAGTGCCAGGTTGTGCCACAAACCTTGATTGATCTTCTGTTCTCAAGCTCTATGAGGAAATCTGCTGTTCCAGCTTTGGCTTTCTCTGGAGTACTACTTCCATTTTCTATATCCTTTACTCCTGTTCAATAATAAAGGAAGGCCAGCAAAAAATTTCCTTGTCATTCTAATCAAATGAGCTAAAAAGAAACATTAGAAGTGATCCAGCAAGCTCTATACCCTTGTTTTGAGATGCTTCATTCGAATATGCGGAAGAACCTACAGTCCTGATAGAAGGTTAAAATCAGCAGTGGCATCAGCAAGAATGCCAGTTAATTCACCTAACTCTGGCCCAAAAAAGAAATTGTAACTTCATATGGAGCACAAAAACACTTTGCTTTTCTACATGAAAAGATGAAAGCATACTCTGTTACATTTTTGTTGTCACTTGTTAAACCCTTGAGCTTTGCTCTGTTGTCGGCTGCATTAGATGAATGGACAGCTGACCCAAGACAAACAGCAATTAGGAAGCAACCAACACCCGGAAAAAGGATCTCTGCCTTGTTAATTTTGTCATCCAGGAAGTAATTCAAGGTTGTTCCTGTCAAAGAGAAATAAACAGGAGTGAAAAATACGGACCTTACAAAGACAGCCAATTTCCAACATGTCTGACTTCTTTCAGCACACACTACACTACCTATAACAACAGTTATGCTGGAAGTAATGACTTCTGTCACTGATAAACCAACAAAAGCCCAGGCATACTGCGTGGATAGATTTCCAAGGCTGAGGACCACCCCACCAGCCATTGCAAACATAATAGAAGGCCAATTATCCTGCATCATTCAAGCCAGAACACTCAAACATCATTTGTGTACTTTTGCTTCTACGTTGCGGGTAAATTATGCCCAAATAAGTCACCTTACAATAATCAAAAGTAACACTATGTGACTAACAGCGTACGTATAAGACTAATAATATCGCAAACAGAACTTACCTGGGAAAGTTGGGTAGTAAAATTTGGCCTCCCACTGCCGATCTCACCCAAGGTCAAAGCTATAATAACAGCAGCCAAGAGATTTGTGATTGAATAATCAAGGTATGTGTGTTGAGGAAGCCTGCCTCTTCTTTCTAGTAGTGTCATAATAGCTGGCCATGTACCCAAGAAGAACAGGGAAAACAGCATGCATACTATAGCTCCTCCTTTGCTCTCCACTAGGTACATGTTTAAGAGATAATTTCTAAATCTTTTGAGGAAATCAAAGGTGGTCTGATGCACCAGAAAAACTCTGCAGCAGAGAAAGTTCTAAATTACAGAATATGCAAGGCAGTTGAAGTATAATTATGTTAAAGGGAGTATCATACAGAGTCAAAACTAAATTTAGAAGAAGCCAGTTGCTTTGTAAACACCGTTGACTCACATATACATTCATCAACAAGATTATCAAAGATGCCAGAAAATGAATTTCCGAGGAACATAAATTGCTTACAAACTAGTAGAAAGTAGGTGCAAACATTGAAAGAAAGCAAGTGCTAACGTACCAACCGAAAAAAAAAGATGTGAAGCTGGATGCAGTATCTCGGGGAAAAAACCAGTGGAGGTTTCGTCTTGAGATTCTAAAGTTAGAGCGAAATCTTCCATACATAACGGCAGATTCTTCTCCACTGATTCGGAATCTTTCGATTGATTAAAAACATCCTAGTATGAGACGGTAATTAACTGGCACAGTATTGCATATGTGGAAAGATACTGAAAAAGAAGCAAGACTCTAAAAGCATTGGTGTTCGTTTGTCTAAAACACATCATCTAAGAAAAGGTAAAGTGTGGTTAAAACATTTCTGAAATAAGAAAAGAAAGAAAAGGAAAAGGCCTGGTTAAAAGGGAAACACGTCATCTAAGAATCCAATTCGTTTGCACGTTTGTTGTCTTCAGTGGCGGTCAAAGGACGGAACCATTACCATTTTTGTTTGTTTTTCTCTCGAGTCAATGTCTCGCTGTCCGAAGGACGCCACCTCTTGACATTGGCTAACGTATCTTTAACTTTTTAAACAGAGCCATCTCCCCCTCCGTGGATGTTTGCAACCAGTAAGACCACAATACGTAAATTATGCTCTGTAGCTAAAATATATATATATATATATATATATATATATTTTTTTTTTATTTCAAATTAATATTTTTTAAAGTCTTTTTAGATAATCTTGATATATTGATATTAAAAATATTTTTTAATAAATAAAATATTATTATTTTAATAAATTTTCAAACAAAATAACCATAATTATATTACAAAACACCTTCTTGAACTCATTGAATCTCGAATCCTGGACTGTCAGCTAGCAAACTATACATGTATTGATTAAAAACAATGAATTCAGGCATCAGAAGGATAAGACAACAAATGGGTTGCATTAATGGAAATATATAGAGACAACGAGTTCCTGACTGAAGTTCCATAAAAAAAAAATCGCTACTGTTCTTCACATTTTAACTTTTCCTTCACCCACCACCCCTAATGTGTTATTGTTTCTTCTTTTCGCGAAAGCAATTAAGAATCCGTGTTCTTGTGTTAATGGAAAGAAAGCATTTCCTTTCCATTGAGAGTATTGATACATGATATTTTCAATCTCAATCAACCAAGTGGTCACGGAGTTTTCTTCCTCTCGACAATATATGCGATCATAATTGAACTGCGACGGTAAACTATATTCATTTTCGATGCCCTGCTGATGCCATGAGAACTGCCACAGCTGCGACAAACATGAGCAACATGCTGACAAGAAATACATACGTTCTTCGCGATGATTTCCGGTACTCACCAAATAGAAGAATGCCCCAAAATGTACTCACAAGCGGAAGCGCCTGAAATCACCAGTGTAAATCAAATGATCATCACTTGAAACGGTAAGCACATGCAGATCACTTTCTATGATGAACTTAGGGTTAATGGTGCGTCCAAAATATCATGAAGCTATCAAAATTGTTTAAATCCATTAATTTGCAGCACTATCCCATGTGTGTATGTTTTAAAACTAACCTGGACTGCATCTGCTGCTGCGTATCCTGCAGCTTGACCTCCCATAAATTGAAGACCGTTCCCAAACCCACACAAGAGACCAGCTAAAAACGCCCAGCCTCTGCCATTCCAATCATTAATATACGCTTTCAATGATGATCTAGGCAAGTCCAGCACAGGGTGATAGAGGAAGGTGACATTCAGAATGATGGCCAGTACAAAACAAGAGACCGAGAACCAGAAAAATGCAGTGTAGACAACCAACTTAGGAACCCCTTTTTTCAAGGTGTGCCATTGATCGTTTGATGCCAAGTTAAAAGCTGGTGAGAAGAGCGAGAAGCAAATGCCAGCAAAGAAAGTTATGGCCAGTCCAATTAAAGTACTCTTCCCAAACACCTGCCAGTGATCAAAGACAAAAAAGAACCGAGTTATTGTTTAGTTTTAAGAAAGAAAATACATGAAGAAACAATTCACCAGTATGCTGTGTTTTTTTTTATCTGCCATAATTTCTTGTTTCAATTTTTTTTCACTAAATGACCCTTTTTTGTTTGTAGCTTCCACTTCTTAATTAGTTTACACTTATTGTGTTTGGCCATGTTTTTGAAAATATAGCATTTCCTCAGATTAAGTGAAATAAGTGCAGGAGAGGGGAGGACAGAAAAAATAATTCCGCTAGAAAATACAATGAATAAGGTTGTGAAACCACCAACCTTGATTGCTCTTCTGTTCTCAAGCTCTACGAGGAAG
>Ga0325405_1007901_pt1 | contig 10648 bp, 7 predicted proteins | sample PopdelMetagenome_21_FD_205663 | JGI IMG/M metagenome (GOLD analysis project Ga0325405, IMG submission 205663) | Populus deltoides microbial communities from Bellville, Georgia, United States - Xylem-Control-R2 | ecosystem: Host-associated > Plants > Phyllosphere > Stem > Wood/Secondary xylem...
AAAATAATTTAAACCGCATTTTCAAATGATTTTTTTATATACTGATTCAACTCTAATTTTAAATTTTGATGCATTCACCCGTTATATTTAATGAATTTTACTACAATGTGTTAATATTACTAACAATGGTTGAAATCAAGCTTTAGAAACTAAAAAGGCTCCTGCTATGACTATTTTATCCTTGTAAACACAGCGTACATGGCTTTGGAAGCAAGGTAAAATAGTTTTTTTATGGTGAAATGACTAATATGCCTTAAGAGCAAAAAATTCAAGCGTTGGTGGGGAGAGTTTTTTTTTAACTTCTTCATTTTAAATACACAGTCAAACAATCACAAACCTTTAAATTAAAATTGTCTTTGCTGTTGGACAAGAGGTTTTTTTTATCTTTTTATCTTAGTTTTTTTTATATAATTATTAAGTTTAATTATGTTAATTTAGGATTTAAATATACATAAAATATTAATTAATTTAAAAGATCGGGTGTGCATAGGTGCTCCCTAGCTTTTTGGATGCCATATACAATGTTCTTCGACATCAAGTTTCAACTTTCACAACAACATTTTAATTTTTACGGCATCACCTCTATGACATGCTAAAAAAATATTAGATTTTGCATTGATGGCCTTTTTTTTTTTTTCTTTTTTTTCTCTTTGGTTTCAGAGCCTTTCCTTATATATTTTTAAAGCAGTTCTTTGAATTTTTCTTTCTTTCATATTTGGTTTCTTTTCTTTTGATTGTTAGTTTTTTTATTATTAATTATATTATATTTTTAATTGCAATAATTGAATTTTGTTAACCTTCCAAGTCACGGGTTTGAAAGATCTGACCGGTTTGACTTAGTTTTGTTTTTTCAAGTCCTTTTTAATAATTGATGTTTTCTCATTCCATCATTCTATGGAGTTATTCAGATCTCATGTGGCAAGTCACATGTTTCACAAGTTAACCTAACTTGATCAAACCCAATATTTGTTTTATTTGTTTTTGTTGCTAATTTTTTTATTGTATTATCAAATTAATCGAAGTTTAACCCGACACTTGAATTTCTATTACTTCTAAGAAAGTTGTCATCGCCTAAATTTTTTTTTTGCAATAAAAAAATTTTTAGTCAACCAAAAAAGGATTGGTTCAACACGCGGTGTCGTGTGGGCCACAAATTTAGTTAACAAAAAACAAAAAACTAAAAAAAGATGAGATTTTACCGTACCTCTCTTCATAAAACACTATTCACTTGAATAATATTTTTTTCTTCTTATTTTGGCTTTTTTTTTACAATCTATTTTTTTTTCAAATTCAATTATATCCTTCAACATTGGATTTATTGGAGATTAGACTTCATTTTTTTAATTTACTTTTTATAAGGTATTATACTCTCATGACTCAAACCACAAGTTTGACAGGTTCACTCGATTGTCTAGAGTTTTTTTTTCTTTTTTAATTGATTTTTTCGCTCAGTTTTATCATTCAATATTGGGTTGATTGGGAATTAGTTTTTATGATTTGTTTCGATTTGCTTTATATGAGGTTATCTCTATCTCATGACTCAGGGCATGAGTTTTGATGAGTTAACTCGGCTGACTTAAGTCCTTTTTTTTTCGTGTTCTTTTTTAATTATTTTTTCAATTTCAATTTCATTCTTCGACATTGAATTTATTAGGGATTGAGTTTCATAATTTTTTTTAATTTACTTTTTATAAGGTTTTTCCAATCTCATGACTTAAATCACGGATTTGACGAGTTAACTCGAATGACTCGAGGTTTTTCCCCCCTTTTCCAGCTGAATTATTTCTTAATTTTATCCTTCAACATTAAGTTGATTTGGAATTAGGCTTTTGTGATTTGTTTCGGTTTATTTTATATGAGATTATCCTAGTCTCATGACTTGAATCACAAATTTAGTTGATTGACCCAAGTTGACTCAAATTGTTTTTTTGCCCTATTTTTAATCTATTTTTTTTTCAATTTCATCTTTCAACACTAGTTTATTGGGGATTAAACCTCATAATTTATTTCAATTTACTCTCCGTATGGGTTTTCCCGATCTCATAACCCGATTCGCAGGCTTGGCAGGTTAATTTAGGTCATTATTTTATTGTTTTTTAATTATTATTTTTTGTTTTATCCTTTAACGTTGAGTTTATTGGGAATCAGGTTTCATAATTTATTTTGATTTGCTTTCTATAGTGTTATCATAGTCTTATAACATGTATGCGGAATGACAGCTTAACTTGAGTTGACCTGAATCGATCCAATTTGTTGTCGTTTCAATATTATTAAAAAATATCATCTTGAATATTTATTTTAAATCAAATTATATTTTTATTAGTCATCTGAATTGTTTATAAACTTGTCAAGTTGATTATGTCACATCGAGTCAATTTCTACATAATTTAAGTTTTTTTAACTAAAAATACATTAATAATGTCTAAATATTATTTTTTTTTTATCTGTTTGATGGTAGAAGACAGTCTAATAGTGTAGTGCTAACAAATCTAAAAAAAACAAAGCCACGAGGCCAACATTGTGTTCTTGAAAGTTTGGCGAATAACCTAGATTCTTGGCCACTATAAGCTTTGAATTGGATTATTTCTTTTTTAATGTAGAAAAAAAAATTTAAGTATTATTAATGTTTTTATATTTTTATATTATAATTTATTTTAATTATATAGGGATTAATATGATATGATTCATTTGATTTGATAAGTTCAAAAGTAATACAGACAATTAGAAAAAATATAGTTTGACCTCAACAAAATTCAAGACAATATATTTTTTAAAAAATATTAAGATAAAAATATGTTAAATCTACTCGGGTCATCTTGGGTTAACATGCTAAATTCACGATATAGATCATGAGACCATAATAACCCTATATAAAGCAAATCAAAATAAATTATGATGCCCAATTTTTAATCAATCCAACGTTGAAAGATAAAATTGAAAAAAAAATCAATGAAAAAAATACCTGAGTCAACTCAAGTTAACCTACCAAATTTATGACCTAAGTCATAAGACTAAGATAATCTCATGGAAAGCAAACAAAAAAATAATCCGAGTCCACATGGATCACCCTGCCAAATCATAACTCGAGTCATAAGATTAGAATAACCCTATATAAAGCAAATTGAAAAAAATATTAAACACAATACCTAACCAACCCATTGTTGAAGATTAAATTGGAAAAAAAATTCAATCTAAAAAAGGCAGATAAAATAACCCGAGTCAATTAATAAGGTTAACCCGCAAAACTCGTGACTAGATCATAAGACTAGTATAACCAAATAGAAATTAAATTAAAATGAATCATGAAGCTTGATTCCTAATTAATCAATCTAATATTGAAGGATGTAATTTTTAAAAAATACTATTTTTTTAAAACCCGAGTCAACTGGATTAACTCGCTAAACTTGCAACATGGGTTACGGGCCAAAATAATTATAAAAAAAATAAAACATGATAAATTATGAAATTCAATCTCTAATAAATAAAATATTTTTAAAAAATAAAAATATATTTTTAAAATGAAATGTTTTCTGTCAGCCCCTGTAATGTAAAATCACCACCTCTTTTATATTTTGTTAATGCGGTTTACTGGCAAATCAATAGCAAGATTAATGAACTTTGATACAAAGAAATTTCATGCGTGTGTCCATTAACCCAGATAGCACGAGCTTCTTCGACTGAAATTTCATGCATGTGTCGTCCTTTACCCTCAAATAGTTTAAGCTTCTTCAACATGAAGAACATCATCATCACTAATCTCCACATCTTCAACTGACATTTCTAATGGCATGACCTCTTGCTGATCAAAAACATAGTATGCTTGTAAATGGTTGCTTGATATATAGTCAGGAGACTCTCTAAAGCTTAAACTGGTAAAACAGAGAGAAAAGAGGTGAACTAAGAGGGGATCAAGGTGGGTGATTTAGATGAATTATTTTCCTTTTTTTATTATAAATGAATTTTTCATTGATCAAAATCAACCGAAGCAAATTATTTACAAGGTTTGTGCAATATACAAACACCATAATTCAAATAAAAGCAAACCACGTACTGAAAGTCCCAACTCTTGCAGAGAGCATCATTTTTTGGATTTACAATAGTTTCTGCATCTTTTTTTGTGTCGTGGAGTTAAGAAGATGCTTGAGAGAGTGTGAAAACTTGTTTTTTTTATTAAGAAATATATTAAAATAATTTTTTATTTTTATTTTTTTAAATTTATTTATGATATTAAAACATCAAAACGATTCGAAAATGTATATAAAAATAAATTTTAAATAATAAATTCTAACAACGATCGCAAACGGGGCTAATTCAACACTAACAAGAACCCCATCCATACCATGCACTCTTCTGTTTATTTCTTTCCAAATTTGATAAATACAGGAGCACTAGGAAATCATCAACAGAACAAAAAGAAAACATTTGTTTTATAGAAAATTAATAGCCCAATCCAAGTACTCTTCCTGCCAATTCCCAACCTGCTTAAAAGTCCCACTTTTCTTCAAAATACGTTGTAATATATTCTTAGTGAAGCTACAAGAGATGAATAGGTGATCATATATCCAACAAAAAGAAAATATTTCTCATTTTACAATATTCTTTCTCATAAACCAGGTCTATTGTTAATCTACTAATTGGATCAATTTGTATTTACCTTAGTGCATGCATGGTGTCCGGGATTGCTTGGTCATTATGCTACTAGTAGTGTGTGGCTTTGTGGCTTACCTAGCATTTAGCTTTTCTTCCCCAAGTTTTTTAGAGTGGTTTGACTCTTATTTGAAAGATCGATGGACCGAAAAGGTTATGTTTTGGAAAAGTAGTTTAGAAATTGAAAAGAAAAACATTAACTATTGTTACATGTATGCCAAGTAAAGAGGACTGAACGGGATTGGAGAGAACAAGACTACCTCATCAAATGAGATGCTGCGGCAAAAATTAAGCCATAGGATTGAACATATATATTTTTTTTATCATATATCCCATTTTCACGTTAACACTAACACCAAGTTGTCTTGTTTATATATATATATATATATATATATATATATATATATATATATATATATATCAAGTGTTACCTTAATGCGCTATGAGAAGAGGCGTTAGAAGAAGATGGGATTGAGCAAGCTACTAATTTTTATCATAAAATTATATGCCCAGTAAAGTTATTTTATCCTTATATATCAAATGCTACTCGATTGAATGAACTCACCAGATGAAGCAAAGAAAAACGATGGAAGCATTGTGAGTTAAGCACAGGATAGTTTGTGAAAGATTAAACAAAAGAAAACAGAGTAAATAGAATTCTGTAGATACACCTTTTAAAAAAATGACTTGATTACTCTCCTTTCTATTTACCCGTATATATATATAGACTTATTTACACAGATAACAAACAAATAATTGCGTAACTGAAGGAGAATAAACTGGAGATTACAAGCTATTTGAATTTCAAGCTAGATAGACTACGATTCTGCAGGGTTGTAGTTGATGCAGAATCTTTGAAATCTCTTCTGATTTGTTGGCAGTTGTGAGATCTTCTCCTAATTTGTTGGCAGCTGTTAATACTCTAACACCCCCCTCAAACTGTTGGGGAGGAGACGCATAGACAAGTTGCTTCCGAGAAAGGAAAACCGAGTGGCAGAGTAACCTTTCATAAAAACATCTACAATCTATTCTTGTGTTGATATGTGTTTAACATTGATATCATGATTAACCACCTTCTCCCAAATTAAATGATAGTCAATCTCTATGTGTTTTGCTCGTGCATGAAAAACAAGATTAGAAGCCAAGGCAATAGCACCTATGTTGTCACACCATAAACTTGGAGCTGTAGGCAACGTGATTTTCAAATCTTGTAAAACCATACGAAGCCAATATAACTCAGCAGTTGTATGAGCCATGCTCCTGTACTCAGCCTCAATACTTGATCTAGAGACAACCTCTTGCTTTTTACTACTCTATGAAATAAGATTGTGGCCTAGAAATACCCCATAGCAAGTTATGTTGCGTCTGTCATCTGGATTTCCTGCCCAATCTGAATCACAATAGGCATTCAACGTGATGTCTCCTGGAACATAATAAAGACCAATATTTATAGTGCCTTTTAGATATCTGAGTACACATTTCACAGCTTTCCGGTGTATATCACGAGGACAGTGCATAAATTGGCATAACTGGTTTACTAAATAGGCTATGTCTGGTCTGGTGATGGTGCAATATTGAAGAGCACCCACAATTCTTCGATATGCAGTTGGATTATGTAATATGTCACCAGCAGCAGATGACAACTTTGTACCAGAAGAAGATGGACAATTTAAAAGTTTTGCACCAATCATACATGTGTTGTCCAATACATCAGTGATGTATTTAGCTTGGCACAGGTGCAAGCCATCTTGATTTCTTAGTGCTTCAATAGAAGTAGCTCAATTCACCCAAATCTTTAACTTGAAACTATGTCTTCAGTTTATCAATAAAGTGGTGGATTGCTTCTCTGTTGGAACCTGTGATAATGATATCATCAACATACACTAATACAAAAATACGAATAGTGTTTGTAATGTAGGTAAATAAGGAATAATCCATTTTAGACTCTAAAAATCCAAAGCCAATGAGTTGCTGCGAGAGACGCTGAAACCAAGCTTTAGGGGCTTGTTTAAGGCCATAGAGTGATTTATGCAGGCGACATACATGTTCTGGAAAATTATCATCTTCATAGCCTTTCGGCTGTTCCATATATACTTCTTCATCCAAAATGCCATGTAGAAAGGCATTGGAAACATCCAACTGCTTAATATTCCAGTTTAAAGAGACAGCAAGAGCCAAAACTAACCGTATTGTAGTAGATTTCACTACTGGAGAGAAAGTATCATAGTAATCAATACCAGAAATTTGATCAAACCCCTTAGCTACAAGCCTGGCCTTGTAGCGTTCGGCATGTCCATCAGGATGTATTTTAATCTTATAAACCCACTTGTTACGAATAACACGTTTGTTCAATGGCCTTGGACAAAGAGACCATGTCTCATTAGCCATCAATGCATCAAATTCACAACTCATTGTTGTGCGCCATTCTAGTTTAGTTACTGCCTTTGTCAAACATCTAGGTTCAGATTCAATAATAATACTAGAGAAGACACACAGAGGATGGCGGGTAGCAAAGAATGTTTTAAAACCAGGAAATTCTTTAGCTTTGATTTTACCTGTTTTAGACCTGGTAAGAATTTCTATAGGTGAGATAGGAGATGGCTTAGAATGAGTGTCGGTAGGAATATTTATTTGAAGATTATTAGTGGGCAGAGGAGAGGTTACAGGTAATGCAGGTTCTGTTGTAGGAGAAACTGAATGCTCGGGTAAGGTAAGAATATCAGGCACTGGTAAGGTTGAATGCTCGGGTAATATAATTGTTTGAGGTATGAGTTCTGAACATGAAGCAACTGGAAGAACATTTAAGTTGGGAACAGTTGAAGGTAAAGGAAATGATAGAGGTAGAGAAGACATACCGATAAACTGATTGCCTGTGTGGCTGGTAGAGGATTGACATCTGTCCAAGTTAGGGAATGTGTTTTCATCAAAGACTACATGTTTCGAAATAAAAACTCTGGTTGTGCTATAGTTTAAGCAACGATACCCCTTTTGTTGATTTGAATATCCTATGAAAATATATTGTTTACTTCTGAAAGCTAATTTATGATTTTCATATGGTCTGAGATAAGGGTAAAAGGCATAACCAAAGGTTCGAAGTTCAAAATAACTAGGCATAGTTTTATGAAGAACATAGTATGGTGATAGTTTTTTAAGAACTTTGGTCGGTAAGCGATTGATCAAATAGACTGATGTCAAGAAAGCATTTACTCAGTAACAATTAGGAAGACCGGCTTTTGCTAAAAGAGTTAACCCCATTTCTTGAATGTGTCTATGTTTTTGTTCGGCTATACCATTTTGCGGAGATGTATGAGGACATGTTAATCGATGATAAATGCCATTTTTTGTTAAAAATAGTTGAAAATCCTTAGATAAATATTCTCCACCATTATCAGATTGCAATTGCTGAATTGAACAAGAAAATAAATTTTCAACAAGAGTTTTATATTTTTGAAAAACTAAAAGAACATCACTTTTGAAATGCATGGGATACATCCATGTAAAACGACTGAAATCGTCAACAAATAAAATATAATAGCGACAACCTCCAACTAAAGTGACAGGAGATACCCACACATCAGTGTGGATTAAAGCTAAAGGTCTTGTGGATTGTCTGTTGGAGTCATTAAAAGGCAATCGCTTAGCTTTTCCTAGTTGGCAAGGACAACAGATACTAGATTTTTTATGCTAGCCTTTTATTTGCAGGAAAGAAGACAAATACTATAATATATAATCAGCAGGATGACCAAGGCGATCATGCCATTGATCCTTGGTGACTTTTGTTCCTAACTTGGAAGTGAGACAGCGGAATTTATTGATGTAATTCTTGTTCCCATTGATTGGATAGAGTCCATCCTTAACTAGCCCGTAGAGCAGTAGTTTGTCTGTCTTGTTCTCCTTAACACAAAAATCAATCCCAACAAGAATAAAATAACAATCATTATCAAGGCAAAGTTGGTTAATGGATAACAGATTGGTTGTAGCTTGAGGACAATGAAATACTTTATTTAGCTGAAAGGAAGTATGATCTGTATGTAGAGAAGAAAAGCCAGTGTTTTTTATTATCAAACCTGAACCATTGTCTACTTGGATAGTTTCAAGATCATCATATGGTTTAAGAGTTGTTAAATTTGATGTATTGGCAGTAATGTGAGCATTAGCCCCACTGTCCGCATACCAAGTTTGTTGTTCAAAGGTGTTATTGGCTTCAGCAGCCATGACTACTAACTCAGATGGTGGTCTTCTGCCTTGGAAAGAAAAATTAAAGCGCTGGAAACAATCTAGAGCAGTATGACCATACTTATAACAAATCTGACATTTTGGTCGTTCATGTGGAGCTGCTCGATCATTGTTGAAGTGAAGTTTGGGAGGGCCACGAGGCTGTGCTGGTGCAGCAATTTGTTGAAATTTGGTAACAATACCTACAGGCTTCCTTCTTGGATAATTAGAGTGCTTGGCAGCAAATGCAAAATTCTGATTTTGCATTAGAATAGGTGATTCAATTAACGTTTCAAAACTTAAAAGTTCAGATTGAAAATCATTAAGAGATAATTCCTTATCCCTGCAAGCAAAATTGTAAGATGTAATAAAAGGAGTAAAGGTGGCACGAAGACCACCAAGTAAAAAGGTGATGAAGTCCTGATCATCAACCAATTGCTTAGCATCTTCAAGGAATGTGAAACAGGAACAATTTCCTTGAATGATAGTTTGAATTTGTCTCTTAAAAAGAGCAATACGAAACCTTGAGGTAGCTGAAAATCGAGTCTGAAGAGAATCCCAAACTTGTTTGGATATTTTCAAGCTATAGACAGTAGATACCAGCTTCTCAGAAATAGAGGCTAGCAACCAGCTTAAAACACAATTGTCTTTTCTGAACCAAATTGTGTAAGTTGGATTTGGAGATTCATCTGAAAGGAATTTGGATGGTGCTTCTTCAGAACCGTGAATCATACTATTTAGATCATAACTTCGAAGAAAAACTTGAAATTGAACACTCCATGTCAGGTAATTGTGTCCTTCAAGTTTTTTTGTTGACGGGTTGTGAGATGGACTGAATATGTTGAGTAGAAGGAGAGGAAAAATGTATGGGATTAGAGGAAGTCATGGAATCTGTTGAATATAGTAGGAATGAAGAGAATAATAATAATAAAAAAAATGTTTGTGCCGAAGGTGTTGGAATGAATGAGGTGTTTGCCTAATGCTCTGATACCATGAAAGATTAAACAAAAGAAAACAGAGTAAATAGAATTATGCAGATATATCTTTTAAAAGAATGACTTGATTACTCTTTTTTCTATTAACTCGTATATATATAGATTTATTTACATAGATACCAAACAAATAATTGAGTAACTGAAGGAGAATAAAGTGGAGATTACAAGTTATTTGAATTTCAAGCTAGCTAGATTATCCATTTTGCAGGCTGGTAGTTGATGCAGAATCTTTGGAATCCTCTTCTGATTTGTTGGTAGTTGTGAGATCTTCTTCTGATTTGTTGGCAGCTGTTAATACTTAACAGTTCGAAGAAGTTTATTGAGGAGAGTTTCATTCCCAGCAGCTTGACATACAACTGTGTTATAGATGGATTTGTAAAGGAGGGCCCTGTCAACTCCGCGTTGTTTGTTTATACAGAGATAAACAAAAGTGGAGTACTGTCCCAAATGTATTCTCTTACTACACTTGCTTGATTATCGGGTTTTGCAAGAACAATAATTTGGATCTTGCTGTTTGAATATGCTGGATGAGATGAAAAACAAGGGTATATATTGAACTGGATGTTGCAGTGTATTGTGCTCTGATTGATGGATGTTGCCATAAAGGAGACATGGCAAGTGTAAGCCAGCTTTTCTCTCAACTCCTCGAGGTTGGTTTATCTCCAAACACAGTAATATTCTACAGTTCCATGATAAGTGGCTTCAGGAATCTCCAGAATATGGAAGCAGCACTTGACTTGCACAAGAGAATGATGAGGGGACTCCTTGTGATTTACAGGTTTACACAACGC
>Ga0325405_1007906_pt1 | contig 10645 bp, 7 predicted proteins | sample PopdelMetagenome_21_FD_205663 | JGI IMG/M metagenome (GOLD analysis project Ga0325405, IMG submission 205663) | Populus deltoides microbial communities from Bellville, Georgia, United States - Xylem-Control-R2 | ecosystem: Host-associated > Plants > Phyllosphere > Stem > Wood/Secondary xylem...
AAAAAAAGATAAGAAAACAATCTATTAGTATGATAACATAAAAGTTTAATTATGTATTATCAGAACCCTTATTGTTTTTTAATCAAGACATTTTAATTAATAAAATTATAAAATCAAATAATACAGTATTATTATTTTAAGAATAAAAAATTAAGAGTAATTAAGAATTTAAATTTAAAATGCATCAAGAAAATATAATATATCATATTCTTCTAAAATTTGCATTACCTTTTTTTTTTTTTGGTAAAAGATTAAAAACTGATACAAGTTGGAAAACAAATTATATACAATCCGAGATCAAGCATTTTCATGGTTATGATATATGTTGTAATTACTATTTAAAACAACAATAATAATAATAATAATAAAAAACATGTTAGACAAATGATGTTACAATAATACATCCAAATAACCAACTAGAAGAATCAAATTATCAAAATTATATCACCGCACATTGTAGGCATGCTAGCAAATTATATAATTATTCCGAGTTTGATTCAGTCAAAAACCTAACTCGATCTCAATTTATTGATTTTAAAAAAAAAAATTGGCTAAAATATTGTCGTAATATTTTATTTTTTTATTTTAGAAAAACATATAACATTTATGTTGGCATGAAAAAAAAAAAGGCTCTTGAAATTTGTTGATTGATTTCAAGGGGTACAAATGTGAAGTATAAAACTGCATAATTTCAAAGGTTAGAGACATAATTGTATTTAACATTATAATTGGGGGACGTTTCTATAGTCCTCCCTTGTGTATCTATTTTGATTTTCTTAACAAACTTTACCAGTGCCGCGCACCACCCCACGGTTTCTTAGCAGTTTTCCGGTTATACAGAGAAATAAATGCACGTCCTTATCTTTCCATTCTCATCAATCTTCGCGTATCAATATAGCTTCTTGGAGAGTCACCACAGCCGCCGTTAACTATATATAAATGGCAAGGCCAGTGATCAATGAATGCGACTCTCCAACTTCTCTGAAAGCCAAGCTAAAATCCTCCTTCTGTTGCTTCCCCAACATGGAGATGATAAACCAGCGTGAGATGCTTCATCAAGATCATGACCAAGAAGGGAGCAACCGCATGAAGCTTCAGCCGCAGACACCAAGATCACCCTATGCTTGGCTGAAATCGACAGCCCATGATTTGGAATTTAAGTATAAGTATCGTTGCTTTATTGGAAAGAGAGGAAAGAACAGGAAACGACACTGCTCGGAGGAATTTAGGTATGATCCTGAAAGTTATTCTCTTAACTTTGAGGATGACGTTCACAAAGAAGATGAGTTGCCACTCAAGTCTAGATTGCCTGCCACTCCGGAGAGATTGGTGGTGGCGCCGCCTCCGGTAAGGAGGACAGAGCTTCAGTTGTGGAGCTGATATTTTAGGATTAAGAATGTTTGTTGGAAGTTTATTTGTTGTGATTCTAGTCTCCATTCTTGAATCCTTAGTTTTTATTTTCTACGTACAGGGCTATAGATCCTCATTTTGAGAAGCAAAAATTGGGAAAAAAAAAAAGGAAGAGGAATTGAGATGTGATTTAATTGTTATATTATTTACTGGATGAATTAGATTAAATTAATTGCAGTTATACAAGGTGTTTAGTTTTTGTAATGTTGAATGATTCCCATCGATTGCATTGCACTAGCATGTTGATTAGTGCGTATATAATTGGGATTAGCAATTTAAGATTCTTGACAAGTTTAACTTGGGAGTGCAAGAAATTTTTCTCCAAGATTAGACATTGCCTTTTGAAGGAGCTTGACCTACCTGGGAAAAAGAAACCCAATCTTGAATTTAGTCAAGCAAGTCTTGTGGAATAGTACTGTCCAATCATTTTAGTCATTCCATGGTGAAACCAGTTTTGCAACATCTTATTTTATTGCATTAGCAGACCACAGAGTTAGCATTGTTTGACACATTCAACTTGGTTTTGTAAGAATTTTTGCTGAAAGATTTGACATCTGATCAATCTGATGTGTGAAGGAACATTACCACCTGCATGAAAGAAGCTTGATTTGTGAAACTAGTCCAGATGGGTTCTTGAATCTCTTTTCAATTAGGCAAAAAAGAAAACTCAAGTATTATGATCAGTCAAAATGACCTCTTGGTCTCATGGCTTCATAGATGTTTTGAAACTATTCATTGGTGCTTCTGTGGGGACTGGTACTATACTGAGGATATGAACTAAAAATCATATAGACAAAAGAAAGAAGACAGAAATTAGGAGAAGGAAGGAACTGGGTGCGATTCTATTTCTTAGAAAGATCCATGTTAAACTATCTAAATCAATTCCCAGTCCATACTGAAGGACAAAAATTGGGTAAAAAAAAAAAAGAAAAAGTTTGAGGAATCCACGTTAACATAATAAAACCTATAACTCAGGAAATAAAAAGCAAGTCAACTCAGGTTATTTCATCAAATTTATATATTATTTAGGTTATAAAATCAAAATAATCTGATAGAAAAAAACATAAAAAATCACAAAGTTGGAAAGAAAGTAAAAAAAACAATGTCAATCCGCATTAGCTTTTTAAACCTATGATCCAAAAGATTAGACCGAAAGTACACCATCTGAAAAAATCATGAAGCTCAATTCATAACCAATTAAATATTAAATGACTAATTTGAAAAATAGTATCAATTACATATATGGATCTAAAACAAATAAAAAAAGAATTAAAAGAATAGGGATCGAAATTGAAATACAAAATAAATTTTATTTTTGATTGAGTGGTGAAATTGAAAAGACAAATTAATTGAACAAAAGGACCAAAAAATCAATAAAAAATGACGATAAAAAGTAAAAAAGAAAAGAAAAACAAATTATTAATTGAAGGTGAAATTGAAAAGAAAAATTAATTCAACAAGAAATCCAAAAAAATATTCCAAAGAATGAGAATCAAATTGGAAACAATAATATATAGTAAATTAGGATGGAATGATGAAATTAAAAAAAAAATAAAACTTCCACAAAAAAAGTCAAGAACAAAAATTAAAAATCAAAATAATAAGGATTAAAGTTGAAATATCAACAAAAAAAAGTAAATTGTGATTTCCTGTGGAGGAGAGAGAAAAAAAGACCTACCAACGACAGACTAAACTATTGCCACCAACGAACCATGTGCCACCATGAAAAGGATGCGGCATCGTTTCTGACGACATGATGAAAGGGTATTTTTTTTATGTCAGGAAGTGCCACACGTGTCGCCTTAGGTGTGGACACCTCCCATGCACTGGAGAGTCCACCGCACACAACTATACCTTTTTGTTTTGTTTATATATATCTGGTCAAATACCAACTCTTCTTAAGATGACTTAATAATAACAAAAAAACTCATTGATTCCAGTTTTAGAATTATTGCTTTTAAGAGCATTTTAGTTTTTTTGCTATGTTTTTTATTTTTATTTTTATATTTAGTCAAATGCCAAATTCCCCTCATCTAACCTGATAATAACAAAAAAAAATCATTGTGAAATATTGAAAATACAAAATGACCTTTGATGCTAGTTTTATTCCTTTTGCTTCGCAGAGTATTTTGATCGTTTCACTATGCAATTGAAATTGAAAAAGACTTATTTGGCCCTGGTCAATTTAAAATGACTAATGGGTCTCATGAAAAGACTTTAATACCCTCGTATCTATTGTTTTTTATTTATTTTTGTGAGGGGCAAAACCAAGAAAACATTGTTCCAGTAAACAATGTTTTTACTCACATGCTATAGTATTGTTCATACCCGATTTAACTTTTACTAGATAAGTGGGGTGCGCTATACTATAGGCTGACCTAATTTTTTTCTATTGTAAAAGAAGTTATAAGGGTGATGCAAACATTCTGAAAAAACAAAAGAAAAATCTTAGACTCGGGTAATTGACTCAATTAAATTTAATAAGCTTGATTAATTTCATTACATGAATAAAAAATACAACGATGGTCAATAAAGTGAGAAGAAAACTGACAGCAAAAACAGGGTAAAAAAACCTGACCTAAACCCATCCAGGTTAGGATATCAAATATGAGACTTGGATATGACGCTAAGATAACCTTTTTAGAAGCAAATTAAAATAAAATCATGAAATTCAATTACCAAACAATACAATGCCATGATAATAGGTATAAGATTGGGGTAACCCAATATAAGAAAAAAAGCATGAAAACCAATTCTCAATCAACTAAATATTTAAGGATGGAATTAAAATAAAAAAATTATTTTTTTTGAAAAATCAAATATTAAATGATCTTATCTAGTAATGAAGAAAAATAAATAAATAAAAATGCGATAATCTCATAAGAAATAAAAAGAAAAATAATTTGAAGTTCAATTCCTAACAAATAAAATATTGTAGAAAAAAAATATAATCCAAAAAAGAAAACCTAACCTGAGTTCACTCAGCTCATCATATAAAATATGTGATTCGGTTGTAATATTAGATTAATCCTATCAAAAACAAACTAAATAAAACATAATTTAATATCAAATGTGAGATAATGTGGATCATTTTAAAATTAGTGAGAAATTTAATAGAAAGAAAAAAAATAGACCCCAACCTTATATTAAATAAATATTAAAAAAAAATTAAAAAATTAAAAAAAAAAACAAGAAAAACCAAGCAAACTTTTACAACCCATGAAATCACACATGGGTTTGGGCTTAACCGAGAAACTCAATTGAGATCACGGATGAGGGAAATGGACCAAAAGGTATCGGCGTCTACTTGTTATTGCATTACATGTTACATTACGATTTTCGTGAAAGTGATGGACTCTGAGGCTTGCTTTGGAATTTATTTAATATGGCAACAGAGGGTGAAAATCTACAAACGCAATGCCTGTTTTCTTTTTTTTAGTTTGAATAGTATTTTAAAAAATTTAATTTTTTTAAATTAATATTTGTTTTAATATTTTTAAATCGTTTTGCTACGTTATTATATTTCTAAATAAAATATATTTTAAAAAATAACCACAGTTTAACGCTCAAACACCAACAGCCCTGTTAAATACTTAAATCAATTCCTGACAAAAAAATTTAGATTCAGAATTCCCAGCCCTTTGCAACATCACATACTAGGTTCATCCTCTTCTAGAGCTGGGATTCATGTGTCAAATGTTTTTTAACAAGTGTACCCCTTCATTGTCTTTATTCCTGTTGGACCCAAAACTCTTTTCGCATTTCCGTTGATTTTCATGTCCAGTGATGGTTCTTATCTGACAGCTATAAGGGAATCACTTCATCTTCCAAATTAGCTTTGGCGGGCAATTGTTGATGTAATTTATACTGATGCAACTTGCGAGGATGTCATAAATAGAAGCATCTATGTTTCTCTGTCGAACTTCGCATTTTTTTTGTTCAGATTTTGGTCCACCTTTTCCTTTCCTTTTTCTTTTTTTCTTTTAATTGCAAGGATAATCAAGTGGGAAGTATTTTTAGTTGTTTGATGTACCAGTTTTCCTGTAGAGGCAGAATTAATTACGATTATATATGTGCAGGTCACCAATCACAAATAGACTAAAGCTCTTTAACTTAGGATTGCCTCCCATCCCTCCATTCTGAATGTTGTTTACTGCTGTTTCTTTTCTTGAGAAAGATCATACTCTGTGTGAGTTTTAAATCTCTTGTTAACTCTACTTCAAAGGAGATTGCTGCTTTCAGAGTTCTTCCCACTGTGATCATTTCATTGCCTTACACATCACATATTTGATTTATAACAACAGATCAGTTCAGACTTACTCTATTAGATCATGAAGCTTCTTGTTATGATAACTTGGTTTTTCTTGTGGTTGGCTATCTTATGCAGTTGAATTTTATATATATATTTTTTTTGTTATTGGCTGTATAGTACACATACTAAATGAGAACTGATACTTTCTGTTATTGTAGTTTCCTTTTGTTGTGATAAGCACTTTTTTGAGTAACAAATTTGCAGTTTGATGGTTTCATTGATCTAGAAGCATAAGATACAATTGCAACTTGTAATGATGGAGTTGCCATTCTTGTGCTCAAAGAAATTATCGGTTGGTGGCCTAGCGTCTAGTGATCTCTCTGATTATGTCAAATAGATTCGTTAATTCTCTTGGACATGACGGAATCCCATCAGAAGAATATTGTACACTTGCTCAATTTGCTTTATCTCGGTTTCTCTACTTGTAAATCAAGAACTCAGTGCTACTATTATGCTATCTATACACATAAGAGCATGTTGCTTGTGCACATGTAGAGGTTCATGCGGAGTAAATACTTCAGCATTCTGGTTTGCACTTTATTTTCGTGATATTTCCAGATACCTATCGCTCGATATTTGCCAACATGGAGAGGAAACGCTATAGATGCACAGATGGAAATGAATCAATCTCGTATTATGGGCTTGTCTATATCTGTCAATGCGGAAGGTGGGATCCATGGTGCTTGATCTGGACCAGGTGATTTCAAAGTTGAACTTGATTGGATAAAAGCCTTTAGGACACAGTGACTTGTTGTCAACAGTTTGAGAATTTTGGAAAATGGCTGTTTCAAAGCATATTATTTTGTTTTGTCTAAAAATAGTAACATTTTTCCTTTTTTTTTTTTTAAATGTTACTATTTTGTCAACAATGCAGTTCCTCCCTGTTTATTCTGCATGCATGCCAAATTAACAATGGAATTTAGCCTCGTCAATTTTCTTGTTTCGATGATCAATCATCTGCTGCATGGCAAAGAGTCTAGCTAGGGTACCAGCCGAAAGAGCTGTGGTAATGCAACGACAGTTTTCTGTGGGCTGTGAAAAGTCCAACTCTTTTATCATTCCATGCGCAAACTATTCTTCCCGTTAAATCACTCCCTTTACGAATTAAAGGAGTGATGGGCGTGTTATCATAGTTCATATCTTGTTTGGCTATCTAGTTATTTTGTCATCTTCGTAAACATCGTCTAATGCCAATATTCACGTTGCTAGATAATTATGATGTGAAAGATATGAGGACATATCGGCGAGTGACAGATTCAACAAGCCTTTGGCCCCATCATTATGCACCATTTACAGCATGTTATGTTTGTTGTGATTGCAAAGGCCCAGTAACAGTCTCGCTCCTCTCTTCTACAACGAGGGTTCCTGTTCTTGGTGTTAATTGGGGTGTAAGCTCTTTGATGCTTACTAGTTGCTCTTGCCGTTCAAGATCATGTTTAGCTAGTAAAGATTGCTTGTATGATCATGTATCTGTTTTTATTTGGTGCGCATCAACCACATAAATAATGCGAATAGCATCTGGGATTGTACAAGTCCAATGCAGAGGTAAGATTTTCACCAAAGAGACAGCCATGGCCAGAAGCATGTCGACGGCTTGGCTGGCTGTAGCTCAGGTCAAGATTTTATTTATATTTTTTAATTAGTTTTATATAAAAAAAATTGTAATTCTTGATTGAATTATCAAGAAATTCTGAAAATTTACGTAAAACTTTCTAATATGATATTTTAGCTTGAGTTCAAATTTTAGAATTTTTAAAGAAATTCAGAAATTTGATAAAAAATCACAATTTGATCAATTTTATGTTATTAGATGTAATTTTTAATCCGACCATCAAATTGAGCTGAAATTTTACGCGGGATCTTAAAATATATTGAATAAAATCTTGTTAAAATTTTAGGATGAACGGAGTTTGGTAGTGCTAACAAAAAAAAAGGACTATCAAATAAAAACAAAACAACTCATTAAGGATAAAATGATTATTTGCCATTAAAAAATAAAACAAATCAGCTCTTTCTTTCTTTTATATGTTGCTTAATGGGCAAAAGCAAATAGAAAGGGAAATAAAAGAAAAGGCGAGAAAAAGTCATGAAAAAACATAAAAAATCCAAGAAAAAAAATAAGAAAAGTGAGGGAATAACTTTGTAAACTTACAAAGTCTAACTTATAAAACACTAATTTAAGGAAGAATCAAATGAAGGAATGGGGAATTGAGAGAGGGAAAAAATTTAATTACTTTATTTTTCATTTGACATGAGATTGTTATTTTATTCCGGTTGAGGGGCTGTTACAATATCAATTCAGATTCAATTATAAATGAATTATATTCCACAAAATATTGAATGATGTAACTTTAATAGTGAGTTTATTTTTACTTTTATTTCAATTTTATGTACTTTCAAATTTATTTTTTAATATTTTAGATAGTGTATTTGAATTAAAATTTTACTGTTAATTTTAAAAATTCATGTATATGAGTTAATAATTAATCTTTAAAAAAATTATATATTTATTTAATAGCTCAGGACAGGAAAAATTTCTAACTCCGTCCTTGACAGATATACTGACTAGATTCGAATCAAGTGTGGAATAATTATTGGCATGGCTGAAAATTATGAGGCTTTGGAATTGTAATATAAGATGTTTTTTAAAATAGTTTTTTGTTTGAAAATATATTAAAATAAAATTTTTTATACCAATACATTAAAATAATAAAAAAACACTAAAAATAGTATAATTTAATATTTTTAAACTCAAATACACTCTTAAAAAGCATCTAAATATAAAAATAAAAGTTACTCCAAAGACCCCCAGAAAGACTGTTGATTCTTGATGTATGCTTATGAAATATGATGCATGATTTATGAGATTTTTGTTAGAAGGGCTGGGAGTACTTTTCAAAACTGTGCAGTTAACCAATCAAAAGCTTTCTTTATCAACCTTCTCTTTGTTTACAACCACAAATATTGGACAGTGAAGCCATCAAATATTGCCAGTTGCCATTAGCTATGGATATCACCCGTGCCCTCCTCCCTCCTCCCTCCTCTCTCCTCCATTATTTTTCTACCTTCCTTGCTATATATGAGTCAAAATCTTGTTACAAAATGTGTTCTGCAGGACCCCAGCTATAGCTGGATGATTGGACCCTATCAGCATATTTCACTCGACCGTACAAAGTTGATTGGAATCCACACACTAGATAATATTGTCATGCAAATGTCCTTTCTGAGCATAGCTAGATTTTTGTTTCGTTTTCTTAAAGAATAGTGAAACACAGCCGGTGAGTTCTCTACTTTGCTCTCGTGCTGTTGCTCCCTTTGCTTATTAAAAATTGGAAATGTGGAGCGCAAGTTGGGCCCTTTTGTGGCCTCTGGGGCGTTTCAAGAGATGGAAAAACAGTAAATTGAATGCAAGATTATTAAAGAAAGGCAACGAACCTTGAATAACAAACAAAAAACAAGCATCAAATTGCCTCCAGCACTTGACTACTTTGTAGCAGCAAGTTGCAGGATGGTGCTCCATGAATTTACCAGCAGCAGCAGCACTAAATAAGAAGAGGCGATCCAGTCAACATGGATGAATGGGCAGTCCATAAAATATGCCAAAAAAACACCCTCCGTGGCTCCTTGCAGCTCTCGTGAAGATGGATGAAAAAGGAGAGAAAAAGAAGAAGCTGGTGTCTGGTGACGTTATATTGCTTTCGTTGCTTGATGGACCCTCTAGCTGGCTAGTTGCTACCTGCATGTTCACAGGGTGAGTGAAAGTGGGCCACGGAGAATGAATCTGGACCCACAACTTTTTAGTTCGGGAAATTGATGGCTGACGTGGACAAATAGTTTCCAAACACGGTTTTTTATTTTTTTTCTAAAACAAATAATATATTTTCTTCTTTTTCTCTCACTCCAAGTTTGATGTGCACAGGTTGCAAATGAAGACCAAATAACACCAACAGTGCTCTTTCTAGAGTTCCATCCATGTTTTTGTTCGCTCAAAGTCAAGTGGTTTAGTGATGGCTTTGGCTTTCTACGATGCCTCCGTCCTTATCTGCATTTATTTCTCCTTTTCTTTTTCAACTTTTATTCGATTATTTCCATCGGAAAAAAGCAGAAGGTTAAGGGTTTACGTCAGAGTGCGGTCCAATAGATTAACTTTTTATTATTTTTAAATTATTTTAATATATTAATATTAAAAATAAATTTTAAAAATAAAAAATATATATTATTTTGATATATTTTTGATATAAAAATCACTTTAAAACACAATCTTTATCAACTCTCAAACAAGTTCTAAGTATAATATTATAAGAGTATTTGAGATAATGATAACAATAATTTTTTAAATTGTTTTTTGCTTGAAATATATGAAAATAATATTTTTTAAAAATTTATTTTTAACATTAAATTAAATGATCTAGAAATAATAAAAAAAATTATCAAACTACTATCTGTCTAAATAGGCTCTAAACTTACATGGTTTGCCTATGAATAGCAACAGCTTATGGGATGGCCTTTGCTACTGTTGTGATCTCTTATCTTCTAGATTTTTTCTTGACAAATAATTAAGGAATAAAAATATGTTTTAAAAAAATGGAGCAAAATTAAAGATTTTTTCCTGAAAACAAAAAATCAGAATACATTAATGATACAAAAGAGGCGAACAGTGCTTAATGTGGGTGTGTGTGCGTGTTTTTTTTTTTTTTTTCTATTTTTATATTTGCTATGGAGTACAATCCTCCACGGCAAAAATTGCTTTTTTATTTTTTAGGAGTGGACTCTAGCACTAAAAACAAACCAAGCAGCAAAAACAACCATACACGAATGACTTTGAGAAATTTGGACGTCTGCATAGGGTGGACTCGTAACAGGAAGCCATCGAACACCCCCCATGTCTTTTGCTGGTCATCTTTCTTTCCCTTCCTTTTAAAG
>Ga0325405_1007907_pt1 | contig 10644 bp, 6 predicted proteins | sample PopdelMetagenome_21_FD_205663 | JGI IMG/M metagenome (GOLD analysis project Ga0325405, IMG submission 205663) | Populus deltoides microbial communities from Bellville, Georgia, United States - Xylem-Control-R2 | ecosystem: Host-associated > Plants > Phyllosphere > Stem > Wood/Secondary xylem...
TATTTATTAATTAATAGAAAAGGGTAGCACTTAATTTTATGTATAATTTTAGGAAACTGATCTTCAACTTAATTTCTCCTCTTAATTGGCAGTCTTCCTAATTATGGGGCAAGGTTTAATACGACAATACATAATTGGCTGCAGGTAATTAACTTCTATATATGTAATTAGGAACCAACTTCCTCTTTTATTTATTTATTTGTTTGTTTGTTTGTTTTTTTATTCTTTTATTTATTTGTTTATTTATTCAACTATATAATCATCTTTCGTGTTGCATGCAGGCATGGGGAAAGGAAATATTGCCAGCGCTCAAATCCATCGGAAGAGGAGGAGATGTGTATCTATCCTTATTAATTAATTATTTATTTATATTGTTTCTGACTTTGCTTTTTATGTTTTTAGTTATTGTTGTTGCACTCTCTCTGTTTCTTATAATAGTTTGAATATTATCTGTACATTAAAACAAAATTGTTACCTTAGCATTTAAATTAATACTAGTGTTTCCCCGTGGTTTTTCCCCTCATTTTGATAGGGTTTTCCACGTAAAATTATCGTCTCCTTTGCCTTCTTCTATCTCTCTTTTGGTGTTTTGCAAAAATACTTTTACCTATTTCAAACATATATAAAATAAAATTATTAGAATAAAATAAATATATATAAAATGAAATTATTAGAAGACTCATATAATAACCAGATCTTTGCTTTAATTAACCAGTACATATTTTTATAAATTTCATGATTCATTAATAATTTCAATTTTTTATATCTAGCATGATAAATTATTTTTTTAAAATCTCTTTTTTTTATTAATTTTTTTCTTCTTGCTTACAGTAAACATGACTTTCAACAGCATTTTCTTCAATATTTTCATAAAAAATGTTGTTTGAATGTCTTATGATTATATTCCACGTAAATTGTTGTCAATTTCATATTTTCTTCATTTCATTTTGATTTTTTATTTTAAAAATTATAAAAGATTTAAAAACAAGTAGATAGGATAGGATGGAGAGTTTGATGAGGGATTTTTTTTTTGGTAGGAAACATACCATTAAATTAACTATAATCAACGATGATCTAAGAATTATTTAATTATTTTTATGTTATAAATATTATTTCTCTTTTATAAACTAAGAGTATTAAATTATAATTAATTTGCAACAAGACAAAATCCCAAGCATATTGGATTTTTTTGGACGGGAAGGAGACCCACGGAACCTGGATACATAACGTGTCCAAACCCTGCTGGCACCTCCTTCCACGTGGTACAATCCTATCCTTTCAACCCCTCATCACTTCCGATCACCCCACCAAACCCAATCACAGATCGTCCCTTCACAAAAAGCGCGGGAAAACGAAAAAAAGCCAAAAAAATAAAGATATAAAAAAAATAAAAAATCCGACACGCGAACCATTTCACGGCTCTCCACGCAGGGTCAGAAGGAAGCCGAGCTCGTCGTCCGGACTCTCATTTCGTTCTCGTTTTTCCTTTCTTCCTATGGCGCCAAGAAAGAAGGCTGAAGAGACGAAATCGACGTCGTCGGAGAAGCCAGCGACCAGGAGGTCGGCTCGGATGACTCGGAGCACAGCTAAGCGATTCAATGCGAAGCTGACTGAGTTACCGACCGAGTCGGGAAAGAAGAGAAAGCAAGAGAAAGCAGCAGAGACTAAGAAGAAGAAGGTGAAGACTCAAGTGAAAGAAGAAGCGGAAACTAAGACTTCGTCTTCCTCGGAGGCTGAGGTGGAAGGTCAAGCAGAGGAAGTTAAAGAAGAAGAACCGGAGGCTGACGAGGACGGAACGAAAGAAGAAGATGCTAAGGAAAAGAGTCCTGCTGGTGATGCAGTTACTAAGACTATTGTGATTGAACATTGGTGAGTTTTTCTATTTTTTTATAGGTTTTGTTTGGTTTGTTAGAAAGTAGAGGAACGAAAAAGTGAATATTCTTTTATTTAATTAAACGGGTGTTTTCTTATCTAGTTTCTTAAAAAAATTATGTGAGTGTTTTTTGGTTTTGGGAGAAATAATAGTGGAGTTAGGGTTTTAGGTACTTGGTTTCTGTTTTATTTTTCTTCTTGGTTGCTGAGAAAATGAAAGAAGGTAGAGGAAACTGAGTTGAAATTTCAAGCCCTGTTTTGTTGTTGTTGTTGTTTTTTTTTTTTCGTGCGTGTTTGTAATTGATTTAAAAGTGTGAACTGTAAATTAGGCTTAGAAAAGTGGCTTTTTCAGTCTTGAGAGGATTGGGGATTTTTGTTTCTAGGGTTAGTTGAATTTGTGATTGATTATATTACTCTAATCAATTTTGACTCTCTTTCCCTGATTGTGTTTGGTTTCAAAGAAAATAGAGGTGTAATGAAAGAGGGTTGATAGAGTAGTTTTTCAATAAACTTGGGGGTGGGTTTATTTTGAGTAAGCGAAATTAGATTAATAACTTTTTTGTTTTTGTTTTGGTCAATTTTGATGTCTTAGTTCAGTTTTTCTTGTCTTTTTGGGGTTTGGAGAAATAAGAAATAGTATTATTGTTTCTAATTAGAAAGTCTGTTTGGCTGCCCAGAAATTGGTTGAAAGGAAAGGGTTAAAGGGTAAGTGTCCCATCCCAGGAAATTAATTGGAAATGCTGTTTTGTTTTTTATAATTAATCTGGTTGTTTTCTAGGGAAAATGGAGTAGTACTTTTAAGGTTTTAGTTTCTGGTTCTTGCTGTGCTTGATAGCGAAAATAGAAATCTGCTCTGTTTGTGTTTAATCGGATCTTTTTTGGCCGGGATCTGTTTCCTTTGGTGTTTAGGAAGGAGAGTTGAAATCTGCTCTGTTTTTAGGCGGTGTTTGTTTTTGTGGTCCAACCTTGTTTTTGAAAATTTTTGAATTTTTGAATTTTTTTATTTTATTTTTTTGTTTTTGAATCGTTTTGATATGCTGATGTCAAAAATAAATTTTAAAAAATAAATAAAAATATTATTTTGATGCATTTTCAAGCGAAAATCACTTTAAAAAATAACCACTACCACAATATCAAACACTATCTTAAACTTTGATTCGACTTATATATCTTGGCTTGAGGTTATTTGATCTTTTAATTTTTTTTTCCTGTTAGAACCTGTAGCAGTGAAGTTGAGTATTTTCACTTCATGTGTCGGATTTTAAAGAAGGTTGAGGAACTTGATAGAGATAAAAACTTATTTATTTGTTTATTTAGTTAGTTTGGAATGGTTTGAACTTCAAAATGTAGAATGATGATTTTGCTCAGCATTATTTTGTTTTTCCAGTGAGCAATCTTGCATTTTAAATTACCAATATGAAAACATTTACTTGATGGCGGAGGTGTGTTTTCATAGGAAAGTTCTGTTGCATAGGGCATTAAGTGTCATTATGATTCAAGGAATTATTGCATACGTGTTTATTCATGTTTTTTTTTGGGCAATATGCCCCTAGCTAAGTTCCTCGTGCTAAAAAATGAGGCTTCTATCATATGATGCATTTTCTAATCCATATGTTGATTCTTGCAGCAAACAGTGCAATGCATTCAAGACAAGAGCTATACAGGTGAAAGATAGTTTGTTGAGTGCCTTTCCTGGTATCTCTGTGTTACTCAATCCTGAAAAGGTACTTTTTCTGGGCGATATAACTTCTTTACACAGCTATTAGTTGAATCTAGCCTTGAGCTTCTTTTTTGTTTGCCAAAAACATTGAGTTAAATGATGTTTTTGATAATCTAATGGTTTGTGCACATAGGTAAATTTCTTCTTTAGTGTCCTCATGGACACCCAATCTTATAGAATGAGGGAAATGGCATAATGCAGCTATTTTTAAATTTTTGTAGTGGGAGCTTTTCAATAATCCAAAGTGTTCTGCATTTGGCTTAATTACTTATTTTTTTACTTCTGTAATTGATGCGTATTCCTCTGGGTAAAAAAGCACATTCGTGTCCAGTTTTAAAAATCTGTTGTATCATGACCTTTTCAACAATCTAATGCTTTGTGTGCATGGATGAGTATCTGGTACAGTGCTCTTGTTGTCAGAACTTCTTTATGCACGTGAAAAAGCAGATTTGTGGCTAGTTTTTGTGATTTCTCTTATTGTGGGCTACTTATTGCATTATGTAAAAGGTCATATTTTGAGCATTGTCATATTTTGGAATGCTATGTATTATTTGAAATTGCAGTGAAAATCAAAGATTTACAAGCTTGGGTCATGCGGTACCTTGATTCAATTATGAATTGACGATGTGGTTATGTCTCAATGGTATTATCTCGGATGTTTATGCTGTTTATTGCATACATTAGACATTTCAACATTGTTTCTTGTGAATGCAAACTCTACATGGAGATTGATGTTGATATGTTTTATGACAGTAAAACCAAAACCTCGATGCATGCATATGCCAAGCTGTGTATCATTATTTTGATTGTCATGGTCAAAGTTTTGTCCTTTTCCTGGTGTTAACCAAGTAATTGCTGCTGACGTCAACTGATAAGGTCTTTGATAAAACATAGGACAGGGACACGTTTTCTTTGCAGAAGGATTATCTACCATCTTACTGGCATATTGTTTGGTGTTTTAACTTCTCCTTTACTTGCATATTTTCTGTTTAATTGATGTTTCTCTCCAACTCTCAACAGCCTAGAAGGGGATGCTTTGAAATACGGGAAGAAGGTGGGGAAACATTCATCAGTCTTCAGGTAAAATTCACGCCTGAAGTATATTGATAGTCTATTTAGTTCATCAATTTCTATGGCTGATGCATTTTGTTATTTTAATTTTGTTTCGTTCTCTTAAAACCTTTAGGAATGGCTAATTTTTCCATATTTAACTAAGATCAGTACTCCATGATTTCTGGTAAAAACTTGTGGGTTCAATTTTAAAATATGAGATAACTTGAATAATAAATTGTTCTTTGTTTGATCTGAGATGTCATGAACAAATGATTTTCTTGAAAACCTCCATCTTTGTACCTTAAAAGACTTCAACAAGTCCAAGTCTAATGCACCATTTTCTGTGGGTCTAAAAAAGAGCGAGTGAAGGTCTTCGGTGAAATTGTACATAATTTACAGATATGTTAGCTCTTGGGACTTGGCTTGGTTCGTAAAAGATTCTTGATTTGAATCTAGGTATTCAAGAAGAACTTAAGTAAATGTTTAAATTAACAAGATCAGACAGAGTCCCTTCCCATATTTATTTCAAAAATTTATCTGACATACTTTGTTGCTAAAGTAGCCTTTGCTGGTGCTGGGAATTGTCTCATTTTTGCTCCATTTTTCATCTATTGCAGAACATGAAAAGACCGTTTCCACCTTTGAAGGCACTTGACATGGACCGAGTCATCTCGGATATAATTGACAGGGTCAGAAGCTCAACCAATGCATCTGGATGAATCTGGTTGAATTACAAGAGAGTCCTTTTTTTTTTTTTGGGGGGGGGGGGTTCAATCGAAATTTAACCAAGTTAATCTGGTTCAATGGTCAAAACCTTAAAAGAGCACTGATCGTAGGTGTGGATTAATGATTATGCATTTCCTAATTATTCTTCAGATTCTGTTAAGGTGAGCCTTACGGCCATTTTGGATATTCTTGACAAGCTCATAAGATGAGCCTGTGCGGACAAGCGGATTCATGTTTGTGTATTTGAAATGTTTTTACCACAGCTAATGAATTCAGGAAAGTGGTTCTTCGGATCGATGTTTGATCATTGTCTTGATTATGGAGCTTGATTTTACAATTTGTTTTCTGATTTTCATCAGAATGTTCAAGTAAGATTGTTAACCAAATACACTCCAGATCATATAATTCCTGTCAAATTGCTGTGAAATCTTGGCAGCAATAAGGCCCGACTGCCCTCCTCAGGCAGGATACTTGACGCTTTAGCTACAGCACTGCAAGGGTTGATATGCACACACAGCATCTAGTATCTATCATAAAAAGGTAAAGAAGAAAAATTGTGGTTGATGAAAAATCAAGGCATGTTCATAAAGCATGTAAAAAATTTGAATTTGCAATATATAAGTATAAATCAGACTAAACTTGTATGCCCCCATGAGGCCTCCAACTTCATTTCAAATTGAGGTGATTGGAGGGGGATGTAATCAAATGTAGCACAAAAGACATTGATTGTTGTGCTAACTTCCATGCTATCCAGCTTCGGTTTTCTCCATTCTTTTACCTAGTTTTTCTTCTGCCTTGTTCTATTGCTTGCCTTTCAAAAACCCATCATGCAGGCCAGCAATCCTATCACCACGACGGCACCACCAGCATGCATTTGTGAAGACGCAGCTTCAGCAGTTGTTTCATCTGCCATTGGTGCATCAGCCAATGGAGAGGCTGTGGGTACATCAGCTACTGGTCCATCAGCAGCCACTGGCCCCTCGGTCGGTGATTCAGTTGGAGTGGATGGTTCCACCTTGGATGGTGCAGGAGCCTTGGAAGGAGATTTGGCAGTTGGAGCTGGTGCCTTCTTGGGAACGGCAGCAGGTGGTGGTGGAGGAGCCATGTTCTCAATCCCTGGAGCCTCAATAGGTTCGCTGACTTGGAGCACCGAAATGTTATAGGGCTGTGCGTATACGGGTTTCACAAGTGATGCGACGAGAGGAGCACCTTTCACTGCTGAACCGAATTTGATTCCATCAGCAGTTCTGCTAATATTCAAGAAACCTTGTCGATCATCTGCAGCGCCACTAGCTTGGTACAAGGTGGTGACGATAGTGCTGGCCTTTTTAAGTTTTGAAAGCTTTATTTGATCATAGTAATCAAGAATTACATGCGCACTCAAGATCCTCTTGGCAATGTCCAAGGGTCTTCCAGAGAGCCCACCAATCGAGCTATTATCGAGAGCAAGCACAGTGATGGTTTCTCGGCTGCTCATTTCCTTGGCGAGCCCGCTTTGGGTTAGGAGATCATTGAAGCTAACAAACTCAGGGTATTGTGCAAGGATCTTGGTGATGTTGAAGGCCGTGGAGGTTGAGGAGATTAAGCACAAGATTGCAATGAAGAGGAGGGAAGAGACCTTGGAATCCATCTTTGTGAAAGGATGCTGCCAAACCCTTCCTCCTTATTATTAATATTATTATCTCTTCTGTTGGAATTCGAAGCAGATAATGCTGAGACCTTTATAGGCATGTTGAGATGTTGACCAGAAATAAGATGCTGACCAATTGATGGCTGAGATTGAATTTCTCTCACAGATCAGGATATGAGGTTTCGAATTTGCATGTCATCAATCATGATGTGTTGTTTGGTTGGGCTTTAACAATGGAACGTGGTTTTAGAGAGTTGTTGATTATTAGAAATGCTTTCATGGACTAAATTTAGAGCTTTCTATCTGAGTGTTGTCAGGATTGCACTGTAAATACCTAACCTTCCATCTAATTAATCTAACCCTTGTTCCCAATCTAGTCCTATTTTCTAACAAATTTGACTACTAATTTTACAATGGTAAACATTTTATTTCGATATTGATATTATTTAGAATGATGTATGATTATTTGTATTTTAAATCAAATGAATCTCGATAATTCTCCAATCTTTCTCTTTAACTTGGGTTAAGTTTTAAATTAAATTAGGTTAATTTAACTTGATATTGAAACCTAATCAAAACTTGGTTAATTTTTTTTTAAATTAACTAAAATTAACTTTTTAACTCTATAACCCGAGTAAAGCTAAGTTTAATAACTTTATTTTGACCATGCAGATTTCTAGGCCACTGAAAGCAATGAAAGTTTTTCGGTGTTCATGTTCAAATTATTTCCTAATTAAGGGGATGTCACGAGATGAACAAAAGAGAAGCAAATTATCGAACAGACATGGAATGGGGCAAAATTTAATCCCATCAAAATTGGTTATGAGCTCATGTTGGGCTATATTTGGTCAAGCAAAGTGTTGGGCTTGGAGAATTGGGTAGGGAAATCAAACCCATATATGAACAGGCCATTTTGTAGATTAGGAATTCGAAGTCCACAAACTTCAGTTTCAAAGAAGCCTAAGGGTGTTTTTTAGCATCGGTGAGGATGATGAATTGACAATATCTATAATAATAACAAGAATAGGAATAATCCCGCATTAGGGAGGCTTTAGTCGGTTAGTTAACATAAGTTTTTATATTAGATTTATAATGAAATTTAAATTTATAATACTAATTAAACATTAACACATATATGAAAAATAATTTTAATCTCTTAAAAATTCTTGTGTATATATATGAATAATCTATTTTTCTTGTGAGTTAGAATCATTATTACTATCCTTAGTAGTTAATTTCTGTAAATCTGAGTGTTCTTACTTATTTAAAATTGATATGTTTTTATCATTTAAAAACTTAATTATATCAAAGTATATTAATAAAGGTTCGAGGTTTGATCAGATAAAATATCTTATTTGATTGATATTTTTTATAAATTATGATTGTGTATTGTCTAGAACATATAGATATTAATTTTAAAGAAAAAAGGGGATCGTATATGATATAGATGGACAATATCATTTACTTTATAATCATTGAGTAGATGTTTAGCACTGATGTGAATATATAATTTTTATAATCAATATTGAGTGGAGATACTTTTCCGAGCTTTCATGACCTTCTAATACACGTAATTCAGAGTCGCTATCAAAATTAATCATTAAAAAACAAAACCATTTCAAAAGATATGTTTAATAAAATCTAGTAAGTTAAAAGGAATAAATACCCTTCTCATTGCACACCGTATTTATTCTTCTTGGATGAATGAATGGGAATATGGCTGTACCAAATAAAGATTGCTCTAATATTTAACAAAGTAATTAAGAATTAATCAATCCCACTGTAATTCTTGTTCCCTCTCCTCTCAACTTTTCCAATATTCCCCCGAGAGAGCTAGAGATTTCTTCACGGTACTTGCTGCTAATTCGAGTTATACCTCATCTAATAGCCTTTAACTTCGGTACTATTCTCTCTTAATCTTGCTTTACGTGACTAATATGTTAATAAGTGCCCAAAATGTTAGCAAGCACATATGCTGTCTTCTCTTAATATATTGCTTGTTGCTCTTCCATGGAATTCTGTGGAACTCTTTGATGGTTTTTGTGCGCAGGTAATTGGATCGCTCTCTAGGAAAAGGAGAAGAAAAGGTAAGGGCTAATACATGTTGTCTTCCATAAGATTGCTTAACTATAGTTTAATTAAGTAATTAAGTCAATGATAATCCTTGGGTTGTCGGGTATTTATGCCTCGAAGGGCCAATTTCCTTACAAAACCTTTATGTTTTTACTAAATAATTGTGTGTGTGATTAGGTACCTATCCCTTCAAGGGTCCCCAAACCCTCCCCCCTTTTGCTCTCTCAACATTCTCTGTGATGAGATCCTAGCCGCCAAGCACATCTTCATCGTTATTTGTAAACATAAAGATGGAGTTTCAAACTTGAGATTTTTTATAAATAAAAAATAGAATGTTAATGTCAATTAACTTTAAGGACCGTTGTCTTTTTTTTTTTAATTATATTCTATTAATAGTGTTAACGTAAGAGTAAAATATAAGAAAAACAAAGATGTATTTAATTAAAGAAATAGAAAGATAATAAATATGTTTATGAAACAATTTTGAAATAAATTTTCTGTACATTCAAAACAGGAAACACAGTAAATATATCTTTTATGTTGTCTTCTATATTCCAAGATAATAATCAAATACTATAAAAATATAACTCTAAATAACTATTTTAACTTTCATTGAAAATTAAAATCAGATCGGTTTTAACGCATAGATTACTTATATAAAAAGAATTAGATTCTCATAACTAGCATTATAACATTAAACAATTTATGCTGCAATGGACATCATGGCCGTATGAAATAGCCAATCTACAGATCCCATTGGATGAAATTATTTTGAAAATTAAACACAAAGATTTCAAATTATTAGGTTTTGATGATCAGCATGACATATACAGATCAAAGCGACAGTACTTACCCTTTTCTTTTGATTCTCAATGGGAATTGGATAAAAACAAAGCCTATTGATAAGGATCATGAAAGTGGTAAAATTGTCCCACCCAGCCATCCAAATTCCCTTTGTAGCTAGAAAGTAAGGATTAAAAGGAGGCTGAAGTATGGGTTGAAGCACGAGGATACAAAAAAAAAAAAAAAAAGGAAAATCTTGGCGATATGATTTTGTCGTCCTCCAAAATTCTAGCAAATTCATGAGCAGACAAATAAATGATTAGGATTTGACATGGATACGACAAAACGATGTATCTTGGTGCAATCTAAGCACCTTCCTTTACACATGTTTTCCTGTTCCTTATTCCATGCAGCTTATTTTTTCTGGTTTTGTCTCTCTCCTATGCCTGCCCCAGCGTGTATGTCACCGGCCCTGTGTATTCCCTTTTTATCCAGTTTTCATTTTTATAGTATCTTTAGGTAATATTTTTATGATTTTTATAGTATGTAATTTTTTAATGAGATTAAGTCTTTTTATTTGAATTTAATTTAAACCATTTTCATATGAACTGATATGTATATGGATAAATTTTCTCTCTACATGCTGTCCTTAGATTGGCATACGAAATCATGTTTCTCTCCTACACATATTCTGATAAATTAAAATAGTGTTTAATTGTTGTTGTAGAATAAAAAATACAAAGATAATTATGATAAAATTGTTGTTTAGAGATGAAAAAAATTCGTT
>Ga0325405_1007909_pt1 | contig 10641 bp, 9 predicted proteins | sample PopdelMetagenome_21_FD_205663 | JGI IMG/M metagenome (GOLD analysis project Ga0325405, IMG submission 205663) | Populus deltoides microbial communities from Bellville, Georgia, United States - Xylem-Control-R2 | ecosystem: Host-associated > Plants > Phyllosphere > Stem > Wood/Secondary xylem...
TAGAAAGGTCAAAAAACGTGTGCTAGTTAATTTGTCTAGGTTAGTTTGTCAAAGTCTATTTTTTGGGCTTGACTTCTGCCATGTTGAATTTTTCCTAACTTTGGAGGGATGTTCCAATTATAAATATAGTATCAAAATATGTAATATAAAGCACTTTTGGCCAATATTTGAAACTTAATTCACAGAATTACAAGTTGTTCTTCCAAATTGATTTTGTGAAGAACCCTACCTTACTTATCACTCTTCAATCACAAAGAGTGTGGCGTCGAAATCCTAGATTGATCTTTGTGGCGTACAGATCGACTTATCAAAGCATCATTCTAGTCTATCCCCCATCTTATTTACCTTAAAATCACTATAATCCAGCCTAAACACCAAAAGAAAGACAACACAACCAGACCCATCCTTCATCCATTTTCGTCAGATTCATTGTTGCCAATTTTCGAATCATTCACGGCACATCAATTATTATTACTATTATTGTTGTTGTTATTGTGTTACTGTTATTTATAATTTCTACAATTAACCTCCCTGTGATTCGACCCCGGTCTTGTCGGGTTATTTATTACTTCGACACTCCTGCACTTGGGAGAAGACATCAATCTTTTAGTCGTGTCAGTTACCATTCTAAATATGCTAGAATCAGATTTGTCACCATTAAAACGTCCTAAATTGAATAGGAAATCTGATCTGAAGGTAGAATTTATTTTGAAGTCTTCTTTCCTTTTTGTAGCTAGGATGAATAAGGAATCCTTGTAAGAAAAGGATTCTGAACATTTATGAATCCTTGCCACACATGGAAACTATGTTGCAGCCCATTAAAGATCTTTGAAGAATTAGGAGATTCCCAAAATAAGCTGCCACATCCTTTTAGGAAAAGAATCCTAGCCAAGTAGGAAGTCCACAAGTCAAAAGGAAGTAAATAACAAAATTCGTACAGCCTCTGTTGACCTATTTTGCGATGCCTTCCCAAACTTCGATTGACCTGAAATTGTAAACTAAGATAGGACAACATGTCAGGAGAATCCACGTAAAATTTAAGTTGGAACCAACGGTCGGATTGCGAATTATGATGGTTGCCATAAAATTGGATAGGTGCACTTTTTACGTCAAAATCCGAATTTGACCTTGCCTGAATCGTATCATGTTAATTCTTCTTAAAAATTGTGAAATCATTCTACTCAATCCAATAGTGTTGGTGCTTTGGGGCAGGTTTTCATTGTTTCACACTCCTATCAGACCTATTTCGGCTTTCCGAGATCAGATCTCAATCTTGATTATGGGTTGCATGACCACGTGATCAGGAGGTTTGCATCAAAATCACAAAAGGTTTCTTATCTTTTCTTTGTCCCAAGACAGCACCCACTGCATAATCACTAGCGTTACACATTATTTCGAAAGGTAATGACCAATCAGGAGGCTAAATGACAGGAGCAAAAGTAAGCAAGTTTTTAAGTGTAACAAAAGCTTCTTCACAATGTTCAGTCCATTCAAAAATATTATCCTTTGTTAGAAGGTTACTCAAGGGCTTAGATATTACACTAAAATCTTTGATGAACCTTTTATAAAAACCAGCATGTCCTAAGAATGATCTAACATCATCTTTAACAGATTTTGGTGTTGGCAAGCTAGCAATTAACTTGACTTTAGATTTGTCAACCTCAATTCCTTTCGATGAAACAATGTGACCAAGTACAATGCCGTTTGTTACCATAAAGTGACATTTTTCACAATTCAGTACAAGATTCTTCTCTTCACACATGCTCAAAACCTTTTCTAAGTTAGTCAAATAATCATCAAATTAATCACCAAAAATAGAAAAATCATCTATAAAAATTTCAAGAAAACGTTCAACCATATCACTAAATATATTGAGCATGCATCTTTGAAACGTGGCTGGTGCATTACATAATCCAAAAGGCATCATTCCATATGCAAAAGTATCAAATGGACATGTGAAAGTAGTCTTCTCTTGATCTTCCAATGCAATTTCAATTTGGTTGTAACCTGAATAGCCATCTAGGAAACAATAAAATTCATGACCTACAACTCTTTCTTGGATTTGATCCATGAAAGGTAAAGGAAAATGATCGTTTCTAGTCATTGAATTAAGTTTCCTATAGTCAATGTACATCCGCCAACCAGTAATAGTCCTAGTTGGAATTAATTCATTTTTCTCATTTGTTATCATAGTGACTCCAGACTTCTTGGGTACAACTTGGGTAGGACTTACCCATTTGCTGTCAGAAATAGGATAAATGATTCCATTATCTAGAAGCTTAATGACTTTATTTTTCACTATTTCTTTCATATTAGGATTAAGCCTTCATTGCATTTCTCTAGAGGGTTTAGTATTTTCCTCCAAATAAATCCTGTGTGTGCAAATCAAAGGACTAATTCCTTTTATGTCACCTATGGTCCTTCCTAATGCATTTTCAGAGTTTGTAATAACTTACCTTTTTGATGTGCATTAAGTTTTGAAGAGATTATTACTGGAAAAGTTTCTCAACCTCATGAGTATTTGAGATTGAATGGTAATGGCTTCAAATCAGGTTTTGGTGGTTGAACATTTGAAGGTATGCACTCAATTGATCGCGGTGGCAATTCCTCAATTTTTGATCTCCAACTATTTGCCTTTGATTCTTCCTGAAAATAAACCATTTGCAAATCGTCATATTCATCAATCTTAATTTCACTGAAAGTGGTTTGAAATTGATCATAAACTAATTTTTCAGTAAAGTCCACTTCTTGCAAATGTTGAAAATATTCATCTTCAATGTCATGAATCAATGCATTAGAAGTTGCAAGAAATGAACGTCCTAAAATAACAGGAAATGAATTACATGCTTCAACAGGTTGTGTATCCAAGACAATAAAATCCATAGGGTAAATGAATTTATCGACGTGTACTAACACATCTTCAATTATTCCTCTACGCACTTTTACAGATCTATCGACAAGTAAAAAAGTTACAGAAGTTGGTTTTAACTCACTTAGATTGAGACTTTGAAAAACTGAATATGGAAGGAGATTCACACTACCTCCAAGATCAAGTAAAGCTCTTTCAATTTTATGTTCTCCAATAAAGCATGAAATTATAAGACAAGCAGGGTTTTTATATTTCAAAGCATTATTGTTCTGAAGAATAGCACTTACTTGTTTGGCTAAAAAGTCTTTCTTTTTCACATTCAGTTTTCTCTTTACTGTGCACAGATCTTTCAAAAATTTAGTATAAGAAGATACATGTTTAATAGCATCCAACAAAGGTATATTGATCCTTACCTGCTTGAAAGTTTTAAAGATTTCAGAGTTATGATTGACTTTTTTTTATTTGGTCATGGCATGAGGAAATAGAAGTGCTGACGAAGAATCAGTCTTTTCTTTACAATGTTCAGATTCAACCCCTTCCTTACCCTCAGAGATTGACTCATCATATTTCTCACAAGGTTTAAGAATGGGTTTTTCTATAACCTTACCACTGCGAAGAGTGATGACTGATTTGGCTTGATCCATGTGTTGGCTTTCAGAACTACTTGCATTTACATTGTATTGAACCTTTAGATTTTACTGTGGTTGAGATGGAAACTTACCTTTCTCTTGAAAACTGAGAGCAGATGTCAATTTTGCAAGAGTATCTTTAAAATCTGTCATACTTTGAGTAAGTTGAGTGTTGATTGTCTCTTGCTTTTCAATGGATGCATGCAATGTTTCCTTAATATTTCTTCTAAAAGGTGGAGTATAAAGAGGTGCATATCCATGAGAATTTTGGAAATTATGGTGTGCTTGAAACGGTGGCTGTGAAGTTTCTGCAATATTATTATCACTCTTCCAATTGAAATTTGGATGATTTCTCCAACCAAGATTGTATCTTTGTGAGTATGGGTTATGATTGGGCCTTTGAAAACTGTTTAAAGCATGAGCTTGTTCATGAAGACATTCCTTAAAATAAGGTAAAGTTGGACGGTAATTGGTTGAATGTTCATTGGTTTTACAGATTTGACTTACAATGTCTTGAATAAATTTTAGTTGACCACTCTTTTTCAATTCTAGTACTTCGACTTTTCTAGCTAAAGATGAAAACTTGACTTGGAGTTCATGATCTTTCCTAAGGTTGTACATACCTCCATTAGATGTATGAGGTTGGGTTTTACTTGGTGCCTCATAAGTGTCTGTAGTGTCCTAATTTTGAGCATTTTCAGCTAGCAAGTCTAGGTACTCCATTGCTTCATCAGGATTTTTATCCTCAAAAGTTTCATTGCACATCAATTCAACCATTTGCCTATCTCTAGGTGTTAACCCTTCATAAAAATGTGAAACCAATCTCCATGTTTTAAAACCATGATGAGGGCAAGTATTAAGCAAGTCTCGATAAAATGTTTCTCCTGGTTTTTGAGTGAAAGTGATGATTTGTCTTTTGAAAGAGTTTGTTCTATGAGATGGAAAAAACTTCTTTAAAAATTGTTGTTGCATTTCATCCCAAGCACGAATAGATCCTGGTCTTAAATTTTGTAGCCATGTTTTACCATTATCTTTTAATGAAAAAGGAAAAGGCTTTAACCTAATGGTGTTCATGCTACAATTTGAGTCATTATAGGTGTTATAGACCTCTTCAAATTCTCTTAAATGCAAGTATGGATTTTCTAAATCTAAGCCATGAAAAGAAGGTAAAAGTTAAATAATGTCTGACTTAAAATTAAAATGAGATGCATTAGGAGGAAAAACTATGCATGAGGGTGCACTTGTTCTTATAGGTTTCATGTGATTTTTAAGTGTTTTCACACGATTATTCTCATTATGAAGCGACTGATTATCTTCTTCGACCATATTTTCTAAAAATGATGAGTATACCCTACAAATTTTACCACTTAATGTACATGACCAAACTCTCATGCACATGTAGGAAGACAATAAAAAGAAGAAAAGAAAAGAAAAAGAAACAAAAAAAAAGAAAAGAAACAAAAGTTAGATAAAATGAAAAGTGAAAAGAGAAAATAAAATAAATACTATAATTTGTACAAGAATTTGCCTCCCCGGCAACAGCACCAAAAAATTAACACAACCAAAAGATTGATGTCTTCTTCCAAGTGCAGGAGTGTCGAAGTAATAAATAACCCGGCAAGACCGGGGTCGAACCACAGGGAGGTTAATTGTATAAATTATAAATAACAACAACAACAACAATAATAATAAGTTAAACAAAGCTTTTAGATGTGATATTAATGTAAGGATCAAACAAGGATAAAATAATTGTCAAGGTTAGATGATCCACTAATGATATTTCAAATAAGTATAGTATAAACTCTTTTTATTACTCAACTGGAAACCACACACAAAGAAGGTTCCAATCGGATTATAAATTGTTAACATGATTACATTAGTTATCTTATTCGAATAATGCTAATACTTGTAAATGTTGTCAGGCATTCATGATTATAACTTATGTTAACAACAAATTAAGTTCCTTTCATAGCATAGGTGTCGGTTAAATCATACGGTTGGGCTATGAAATTGCTAAGTATTTGTTGTAACAAGGGTTATACAATATAAATCTAGATTAACCATTTAACAAGCAAAGTATTAAAAGTGAACAAGATAACAAATATAAAACATGTTAGTATCAAACATTAAGGTTCATGTTGAGTTTATATATACTTATTCTTACACCATTAGTGTAACTTTTTCACCTCGACATGATAAACTTAGCTAAACATAATGAAAGAGAGAAACATAAATAAACAAGAAAAGAAATGAAAAACATAAGCAAGAGATTAATATAAGCAAAACTTAAGCATTACAGAATCAAAGAGAGAGCAAGAGCATGATCTTGATTTGAAAATCAAGATGACTAAATACATGGCAAATGCCTCCTTTTATAGGCTAAAAGTCAGAACTATTGAATTTTTGACTAATTGTTGAGTGGGTGACCACATATTGACTTGGTGAAAATCCTTATCTTCTTGTCTGCCAAAAACATCATTGCTAACGTCATAATTTGAACAAACTTAAACATGAAAGTTCTAGGAAATTGTCTCAGCTTTCTAGGAAAAAAAAAGTTGAGGTCATTTGGACTTTTAAAACTTGAGATATAGGCTGAACATTAAATAGTCTCTAGGCTGCAGGACAGATTTAGAATTTTTCGTTGTTGCTACAATTTGGACTTGAAAACGACCTTTTTAAATCTTGGACTCCTCATGAACATTTTAGGCCTATATCTTAGCTTTCCATCCATATAAAGTAGACCTAAATCCAAGATCTACAGCTCTAGATTGAACCAGCATTTATGTGTTTCAGTTTGGATTGAACCAACATCTCTTTTCTAAGTTTGGCCCTCTTTTTGTCCTTTCAATTTCCATACTTAAACTCATCAATCAATCCTTTGATTTATGTGATAGGCTGCATTTAAAATTTATGTATCTTATGGTATCAACTTGTTATTATAAAACATGCTTTAGTTAAGGAGTTATTGATACGTCAAGTGCAAAATGATGATATAAAACCTTGATAAAAATGCACTTTTAAGTACTAATCAGCCTCCTCTTTCTTCATGCATACACTAAGATCTGTATTTATAAAGAATTCAAAGAGTCCCATCGCATGTGAGAAATAAATTTTCAATCAAACTCATTCGCTTCTTTAAATTTTGAATTTGATTAAGAATCAACTTTGAAAGCGGATAACTATCCTTATCTCGAAGATAAGGATAGAATGACAAAAGTACATTGTAGTCCCTGTTTTTCATGCAAGCTAACAAATCATACTCTTCATCGAAACAAACTCTCTGATCTTTTAAATTTCCCTTTTAACCCCGTAAAATTAAATCAAAAACCAACTAGCTAAAATTGGGTTACAACAGTTGCCCCCTGTTTACAATGCTTACGGTGCAAAGACATTGAAAAATTCATTTTCTTTCAACTTTGCATAGTAAGTTTTGTAAAGAAAAATAAATGTGAAAACCCTTCCTCTTTTCTTTTGATTTATTTTTTTTTTGTTTTTTTTAAATAGTTTAACTGTTCCAAGCGACCTGCCCAGTGAAGAATAAAACGCAAAAAGGATTTCGTGAGTGATCTAATTGTTCCAAACAACCTGCTTGATAGGAAGGAGAAACGCGAAGGATTTCGCAAGTGGTCTAATTGTCCCAGACGACCTGCCTAATGAAGAATAAAACATAAAATGGGTTTCATGAGTGGTCTAATTATTCGAGGCGACCTTTCCAATATGAAGGAGAAATGCGAAGGATTTCGTGAGTGGTCTAATTATCCTTAGCGACCTGCCCGACGAAGAATAAAGCGCGAAAAAGGTTTCACGAGTGGTCTAATTGTTCCAGACGACGTACCTGATAAACGCGAAGGATTTCGCGAGTGGTCTAATTGTCCCAGAAATTGCAAAGTAGATAGGAATATTGCTGAAAATGAAGTTGTTGAAGAAAACGTGATGCTGTAGCAGGGGAAGGCTCCAATGCAAGGGGAGACGAATTCTGAGAATGTCATAGAAAATTGCAAAGTAGATGACAGGAATGCTAAAGATCAAGTTGCTTAAGAAAATTAAGATGTTGCAATGGGGAGGACTCCAATGTAATTAGAGAAGTGGGGATTATCGATGATGAGGATTTTGAAGAAAATTGCATATTGGATTTCGACGAAGGGAGTTGTTGCAGCTAATGACATTAGAAAGGACTGGAAGCTCTGAAGAAAAAGTTGACAAAATGATTGTTGAGAAATAGGGAGGAGAAGTGATTAGGGTGATAATCATGAGCAGATATGTAGCAAACTGTTCTTGACATGTTAGGTTCTGTTTTTGCATCTATTTCTATTGACCATAAGTTCTAAAATGTTTATTTTTAAACAGAATCCCGTTATCAGTATATTTAGAATCCAGATTTTTCTCACTGAGAAAGACGATAACCTTCATTGGAACATCATTCCCTCAGTAGATCTCTGTAAAATAATATTGTGTGGTCACACATGATAAACAGCCTAATGTGTATGGATTGTTGTTATTTACTCGGGACTTGACTAGCAGCCTGATAGAGCATACTGATGGCCTGGCTGCCATTATAGCTAGAAGGCAGTTCCAGACACAAATTTCTAGATATCAAGACCATTTTCCCACTCATTCAAAAGTTAACTTATTGTCACCTGTAAACGAGAAACCAGATGGGTTCCATAGCCAAGATGACAGTGCATTTGTCTTCCTGATTGGTATACAACACATCTACCATAAACATTCTAATACTGTTTAGCCTTGTGATACGATCCAAGTAAGATCAGATTCGGATTTTGACGTAAAAAGCGCAACAGTCCAGGTTTACGACAACAACTATAATTCTCAACCAACTGTTGGATCAAGCTAAAATTTTATGTGGACTCTCCAGACATGTTTTCCTACTATGAGTTAAAATTTCAGGTCAATCGGATTTTGGAAAGGCACCACAATACTGGTCAACAGAGGCTATATGAATTTTGTTATTTACTTCCATTTGACTTGTGGATTTTCTATTTGGTTAGGATTCTTTTCCTACAAGGATGTGGCAGCTGGTTTTGAGAATTTCCTAGTTCCACTAGGATCTTTCATGACTTGCAGTATAATCTCTAAGTGTGGCAAGGATTCATTAATGCTTCAGAATTCTTTTCTTATAAGGATTCCTTATTCATCTTAACTACAGAAGGATAGAAAAACTAGTGGTATTTAATGACAAATTAGCTATTATTATTTTTTTCATGTTTGGGCTTAATTAAAACTTTGTTTTGAGCTAGGATTCAAAGTTTGCTTGGATCAGGTTATGAGCCTTTTAATTTAGGGTTTTTGGGTCAGTTTTGAGTGAACCTCATATAAGTCCACATAAGGGCATTAGGGTTAATTTTTCAAGAACTATTTAAACTCATGTAAGCTAAAATTTCGGCAGCTTTGATGATAATTACTTCTAAATTTTTCAGTTTTAACATGTGAGAGTGATTCTTGCATTCTTCAGTTCTTGAACGAACTGAATCTGATTTATCAAAGATTAACTGGCTTCGTGGCGTCATTTTACTCGATCCAATAGTGTTAATGCCTTGGGGCAGGTTTCCATTATGTCACACTCCTATCAGACCTATTTCGTCTTTTCGGGATCAGATCTCAAACTTGATTGTGGATTGCCTGACTACGTGATCACGAGTATCGCATCACATTCCAAGGACATTATCAGTCTCACGTTGTCCAATAGAAGATGACAGTGGCAAATCGTGGACTAGGAGATTAAATATGCAGTTCCATAAAGGATTACAGGGAAGGGAATAAAAAATACAAGATGAAATGCATGAATAGCAGTGATGTACATTTTACTCGGGACCAAAAGTGGTAAATTATTCATTGCCAGACTGTTTAGACTGGTTAAAACATAAAAGCGTTGACTTTGTGTCAGACTGTTTAGCGGCAATGCCTACTAGAAAAAGAAAAAAGATACAAACTTGAAATATTCCAAATCTATAATATAGCTAAAATTTTTTTTTCTATTCATCTCAAACTCGTTGACATCATAGAATCAGAGAACTGAGGGAGATGCATTTGAGAAGGAACATTATGCATCATTGGATATTGCTTTAGTTTACTGAGTGCAACCTAGGATTGTTGAACATCATAATCCCTATAATCTCAGTGGCTGGAGCATAACTGTAATGAACCGTGGATTTTATGGTGCTACTCCTAGAAATACCACCAAATTGACCGAAATCTTCATGGTTCATCATCATCATCAACATGGGACGGTTGATAGCATTGACATTGGATGGAAGCATCTGTTGCACCTGAGATGGATGATACGTGGTGATGTGCATCATGGGAATTATAATCCATCTTGTAAAGCTAAAACTAATATGCAAGAGGATTCAGATGGTTCGATGACAAGAGCGAGAGCGAAACAACTACAAAGGGCCTTGACGAGTCAAATTGGAATAATTGAAGCTGCATCGGAGTTAAAAATTAGAAATCAATTTGAAATTGGTTCAAGGATGTTTATTTGCCTACAATTGGAACTTGGAGATGGGAAAAGCCCTTAATGGTTCTTTTGATGCTGGGCTACTTGAATTTGGGTTGATATACAAATAAGTGAAGGAATTGATGCTGTTTATGGTCAGAACAACAAATGAATTTGAACCTGAATTTGAAGTCATCCATTGCATGTGAAAACAAGACTAATCTAGGTGGATTTCAAGTTAGAACATGTTCTTTCTAGATTGTCCAACCATGATTGCATTGGACTTTTGTGTAAGAAGATATGGTTGTTTTAAATTTGGTCTGTTTATGTTAGAAATGTCAAAAAACGTGTGCTAGTTAATTTGTCTAGGTTAGTTTGTCAAAGTCTATTTTTTGGGCTTGACTTCTGTCATGTTGAATTTTTCCTAACTTTGGAGGGATGTTCCAGTTATAAATATAGTATCAGAATATGTAATATAAAGCACTTTTGGCCAATATTTGAAACTTAATTCACAGAATTACAAGTTGTTCTTCCAAATTGATTTTGTGAAGAACCCTACCTTACTTATCACTCTTCAATCACAAAGAGTGTGGCGTCAAAATCCTAGATTGATCTTTGTGGCGTCCAGATCGACTTATCAAAGTATCATTCTAGTCTATCCCCCATCTTATTTACCTTAAAATCACTAT
>Ga0325405_1007914_pt1 | contig 10637 bp, 14 predicted proteins | sample PopdelMetagenome_21_FD_205663 | JGI IMG/M metagenome (GOLD analysis project Ga0325405, IMG submission 205663) | Populus deltoides microbial communities from Bellville, Georgia, United States - Xylem-Control-R2 | ecosystem: Host-associated > Plants > Phyllosphere > Stem > Wood/Secondary xylem...
CATAATGTTTAATGTATAAATATTAGCACATTACAAGGACTAAAAAAGCAACCAGAATCACTTCGGTCTTCCCCTTCCCCTATCTTCATCTCGTTTCTATATAAGGCCCTCATTTTTTTTTTATTCTTAAAAAATTGCAAAATCAATCAAATAAAGTAATTAAACTTTCTTCCCCTTTCCACTGATATATTCTGCTCCAGTCAATCTTAAGATTCATAAATTCAAGCCAGTAATCAATCTCACTCCCTCAGTGTATGCCAACATGAAAGCTACAAAAGCAGCCGCAACTAAGAAAACACCGGCGGGAAGGAAACCTGCCGCTGCCAAAGCCGCTCCTGATTCTGCCACAGAGGAGACACCGGTTCCAAAAACCCCAGGCAACTCCAAGCAGACACAAAATAACGACATGACACCGTTGCCAATTACCGGTTCTGATTCAAAACTTGAACAATCACCAGGTGATAATGGCTATTCCATCGTTCTATAAAAAAGTTTTTATTTATTTATTTATTTAGTAGCTTGATATTATTCTCAATTAGGGTTTCTTTTCTTGAAGTGAAGCAATTAATGTCATTTTTAAGGGTTTGTTTGTTTGTTTTTTTTTTTTTTTGAGGTTGCTAGGCTAGGTCTGCTAATTGATAATTTTTAATATTAGTTGAAGGAACAAATGTACATATGGACGTGAGCATGGCGACGCTGGAAACTACGAAGCCACTTCCGATTAAGAAGAAGGTTGTGAGGAGAGTGGTGAAGGTGGTGAAGAAAACTCCTGCCAATGCAAAAGTTCTTTCAGAACAAGCACCAAAAACTGTGATTGCCACAAAGTCTAAGGTTGAAGAAAGCTCAAAGGAGGAGGAACTTGCTGCTGAGAATGTTGGAGAATCCTTAAAGAAGGAAGAAGTTACGATGAAAGTGGAATATACTAAGGTTGAAAGTGTTGCTGTCTCTTTAAAGGAGGAGGAAGGTGTGGAAGAGCCTGTACTCGATTCTAGCAAGGATGATGGAGCTATTAGTGATTTGGTTTGGGACTCTGTGACAAAGAAACAAACTGCTGTGGAAGAGCTTGTGAAAGTATCTAGGAATGGAGAACCTGACAATGTGGATGTTAAGGAGGATGAGAGGAAAGACATGGATGATGAAGTAAAGCCCATAAACGAGGCTGTTAAGATGGAAGAGACTTTGAAGGATGAGGTTCGGAGAGAAGAGGCGCAGCCCGAGCAAGATGAGTATGGTGGGGATGATGGATATGAGGAGTATGGAGATCGAGTGGATTTTGAAGATCCTGGTGAGGATGACTTTGAAGATCCAGATGAGCCTGCTGAGGAAGCTGATGCAATGGAAGACGAACGCAGGGAACTAACAGCTGTTGCTAAGGAGCGTAAGATTAAGAAAGAGTATGAGATATTTGTTGGTGGGTTGGATAGGGATGCTACTGAGGAGGATTTGAGAAAGGTTTTTGAGAAGATTGGTGAAGTGGTTGAAGTTCGATTACACAAGAATCTTTCAACGAATAGGAATAAAGGATACGCGTTTGTGAAATTTGCAAGCAAGGAGCATGTGAAGCGCGCTTTGTCAGAAATGAAAAACCCTGTGGTATGTATCACTTCATGGTTTTGGTTCACATTTTATAAATATAATATTAACTCCTCAACTGTTCACAGATTCGTGGGAAGCGATGTGGGACAGCACCAAGTGAGGACAATGATACATTGTTCTTGGGAAATATATGCAACACATGGACAAAGGAAGCTGTGAGTATCTAATAAAATCCAGCTCTTGTTTATATATATATATATATATATTTCTTCAGTGATTTATTATATAATGTGGAATGGCAGATAAGGCAAAAGTTGAAGGATTATGGTGTTGAAGGTGTTGAGAACATCACTGTTGTCTCAGATGCTCAACATGAAGGGAGAAGTCGTGGTTTTGCATTTCTTGAGTTCGCTTGTCATGCTGATGCAATGCTTGCATACAAGAGGCTTCAGAAGCCCGATGTTGTATTTGGCCATCCAGAGAGAACTGCTAAAGTGGCATTTGCTGAACCTATACGTGAGCCTGACCCTGAAATTATGGCTCAGGTTAAGACTATATTTCTTGATGGCCTTCCCCCACACTGGGATGAAGACCGTGTTAGGGAGTGCTTGAAAGGTTATGGAGAGATTGTGAGAGTTGTCCTAGCACGAAATATGTCAACTGCCAAGAGAAAGGATTTTGGATTTGTTGATTTCTCTACGCATGATGATGCTGTTGCTTGTATTGAGGGAATAAATAATAGAGAATTTGGTAATGGTAACACAAAGGTAATATATGTTCTGTCGATACTTCATCTACTTCAAATCATGTTGCTTTGCAGCTGTTCTTTTCTCATTTCTTTTTGTTGTGTTTGTTGCAAAATCACTTTACCTAAAAAGCCACTTCTAGGTTTTATTAAATTATTAAACAAAATGAGGGATTGAGGTGTCGAAGATGTGTTTTGAAATTACCTCACATCTTCTTTTCAGTTTGCTACTTTCATTAGTTTTAGTTTTAATTTATTTCCTTGCCTGGTAGGCTTTGATCATTCCAGTATCGATGCATGTGAAACACATGCATTTAGTTGCATGGTACATAATAAACTTTCCACCTATTTTGTTTTTAAACTGGTAAGTGATGGTCTATGAACTGAGGTCACGATGTTGTCATGTGCTGGCAGACGAGAGTTAAAGCAAGGCTGTCAAATCCATTGCCGAAAACTCAGGCTGTGAAGGGTGGAATGTGTGGTGGCTTTCGAATCGGTCATTCTGGAAGTGGAAACTTTTCAAGATTTGGTAACCTTTGATCTTGAGGACTTGAATCTTTCTTAACATCTGGTCTTGTCTCCATTTGATTTAGGCAACCGTGTTACAGGAAGGGGTTTTGGGCGTGGTGGACGTCACTCCAACTGGGCAAATTTCCAACGTGGCAGGGGTTTCTATCAACGAGGACGTGGTCAAACTAGTAGAATGGTTCCTCATGAGTATGACTATAATGATCGATATGACATGCTTCATGGGAGGCAAGGTATTCAATGGTCTCTCTCCCTGTGAGCGTGCGGACACACCCACACACACACTTCCTTTCCAATAGAAGCAGATCTTTCAGTTGGCTACCGCTAAAAATCTAACTCCAACTATTGTATTGAGTAGGAGGGAGAAGGGGTACTTTCAGAGGAGGTTATCACACAGCTGGTAGAGGTATGACTGCTGGGCCATCAAGATCTAATATGAATAGAGCTTGGCATGATATCCCTGAGCGAGGACACAGGGACCATGTTTCTTCAAGGAGGCAACCATTTTCTCCTGAAGAAACCTTTGACCGACGTTTTGTTGGAAGGCACTTTGATGACCCCTATTTTTATGATGATGGACCACATGGGATGAAGCGGCCATTTTACATGACTGTGAGAATTTCTTTTTATGGCCAAACTCTGTCATTTGGTCAATAGTGTTCTTTTAAAATTTAAACTTCTGTCGTTGCTTGTGCATCCTTTATATTCTTTAGAGTTTGATAGTATTCTCTTGCTTTTAGGACCAAGATCCTGATTACATGGAACCTAGTAGGCTTCGACCCCGGTTAGATTACTCTGATCCTCGATTAGATTATGCTGATCCAGCAGCTTCATTTCGTGGGACACATTATCGTGGTATGAGTTATTTTGTCCCAGCTCTTTTCACTTTGTGTGGCATGGTTATTTTATTTGGTTTATTGTTTTCAATATTTATCATCCTTGTGTCTTTATGTTTCAGATGCATATGGAGCAGGCAGTGAACCCTACTTTCATGAATATCGTGGTTCTGATGTGAGCAATGAACCTCTAGCTTATCCCAGTTCTTTTTTTACTATTAATAGCTTCATCCTACTTTGTTTTCTGTTTGTGTTGCAGTATGCTTCATATCCACCTTATTATGGGAGCGACCATTCATATGGCGGTGGTTACCGCTATTAGGCACAGTCAAATCTGGTAATTCAAATTGCCTTGCAATCTTAAATAGTCTATATTGGATGTGATTCTTGAAGTTAAAGGTTTTGACTTCAATTGTGTCTAGGTGGGCTTGGAAAAGCAGGACGCTAAACATTGATGATAGGCAAATGGCTTGGTGTTCAGAAACTAGTTGAAGTTGCCTTTACTCTATCTTTTCCATGTCTTGTATTTTTCCTTGTGATTCCCTTCAAATTCTCTGCCTGTGAAAATTTTCGGTGCAGTATCCGGAGACTTTTTGTCTAGTTTAGGGTATATCTTCAAAGGGCTTAGATTAAGCAAGTAAAATTCTCTCTATATTTTGGAGATTGGAATAGATATTTATCCCTTTGATCTAGGCATGAACTGCTTGAGGACTTACATTATGGGGTTGTTCTATAGTTTAGTTTTTGGTTGTGTTTATGTTCCTGAATCGTGGATGAAAAATTGATGCTGATGATGTTTAATTTTGAAGCCAAAACATAACAGATTGGTGACTATGGTTTATGGAAGTGCAAAGTTTCAAATCAAGGTTTTTCTTGTAGTGATGGAGGTGAAGCAGTTAATACTGAGTATGCTGGTTCTAGCTTTGAGGAGATTTCTTGAAAATTTTGAAAGAGAAATGGAAAGGTTTATTAGACCTTCTATGCCTAACTTATAGGAATTGTAAATCCAAATCGTAACATCTTGTGTGGCTTTATTTTGAAAATTGGAATGGATTTGTGCCCCATAAAACTTAATGGTTATTTAGTATGCCAATGACTGGTCCGCCTGGATATGATCTGGCTGTTCATTCAACATTTATGCACCTATTGCCAAAGCAGAACTGCTGGGAATTGCATTTTATTTGAAGTTGCATTGCACCGAAGATGAAATTAAGATTTTGAACACATTTCATTTAATTATTATTTTACTAGGAGAACTAGCAATTGGCTTGGTCCATAATATATCTTGATTCTTCAGTAGCATAAGATTTTATGTATTTTGAGAGTGATCCTATGGTATCTTTACATAACAGAATCATTTGTTTGGGTTGAGATTGAAACTGACAGTTTGTGTGGTGATAAGATCTGTCTTTCAAGGTGAATTGATTCGTAAGCATAAACTGTCACTTATTCTGATAGTTACTGTTTACTAGCTTTGGATTGATGGAGAAATGGCATTGGTGTGCCTACAAGAAAATATATGATGGTGTTTCATATGTATGCCTCTTAAACTTCAATGGTTGAATTGTGTTTCAAAGCTTACAAGCATTTTTCAATGGTGGTAATGGCCTACAGTTCTCTGTATCACAATGATACTTGGCATAGAATCCTAAATGTGGAAATTGTGGTTATAAAGATGAAGGTTCTTATATTATGCCCAATCATGTTGTAGCCTATGCTACAGTTGTTTTAGATCCCTGATAATCCAAATATTTGTTGAGTGTTTATGCTCCGCCATGTACTTAGAAAGTGGTAGATGCCAATTGCAATGAGGTGTCCTGACTTGAAACAATAATTAAGTCCTGTATTTCCTGTTAGGACATTGTTATAGTGATGAGGTTGATTGTGCAAGTTGGGAGTATACTACCATTCGGTTACTTTTTTTTTTTGTCAGAAGTGCAGGAAATAATATTTTGAATCTTACAGATTGCATTGATTTTAGTGGGGTTGGGAGTTGATTTATGTTTGTTGTTAATTGGTTTCCTGTAGAAAACTGTGTTATAATATGCATAGACCTTGGGATTTCCTTCAATCAAAACCAAAATATTAGGTATTTCCTTGTTGATAAATCTTCTATTTTTTTGCCTCAAAATTTTCTTGTAGGGCAGATATGTGGATCTGGTGCCATTGTGTGATAATACTTGGTTATCACTTGGTGGTTAGGATTTTGTATTTCTGTATTAGAAGATAAGATGTTCCATGCTATAAAATGATTCTATTTTTAGAAACTGTACTTGCAGCAGACACAGAATAGTTCTACCAAAAAATGGGGGTAGCCTTTTGTTTTAATGTTGGAGGTATGTTGATGACTGGTTAATTTTTGCCTATTTAATTCTTTGTCTTGGTGTCATGGTGTGTTTGTGCTGGTCAACAATACTTCTAATTGATACATTGCTTACAAAACAAGTTTCAAAGAGTTATTATGGATTAAATGGCTTACTAAATGAGGTCCTCCCTTTTCTGTTTCATTTTCCATTTGCAAGCAATCGTGTTGCAGATTACTTGTGGGTTATAGTGATGAGTGCAGTTAGGTCCTAATTAATCTGTAGAAACATGAATGTGGAAATCAAGTTTCTATACATGAGATTTAAGGTGTTTGCCAAACATAGAAACAAGCACCCACCATATTAGTGTTAGGAATTCTCTCATCTCGTGTGTTTGTGTGTGAATAATTCTTTAGATCTGTAGAGTACCTTGGAGATTGTTTTGACCTCATGATACATCTTTAGATCTACAGTGCATCTTGGATCTTGTTTTGACCTCATGTCATAATCGTAACCTTCCATTGATTCTGACATGCTGTTCTAGTAGCAGTAAGGTTTTCCATATAGTGTTAATAATAATATTTACTATGGAGCATCTTAGAATATTGCTTAGGCGCTTGCCAAAGTGGTTTTTGGGTCCATTAGGGTGTTGAAGTTTTGCTGCTGAAGTTCATATATCCATACAGTTGTGTGCCTTGTTTGTCTCAGCGCGCCCACCCCTTTTTTCTTCCCTGTATATTTCCCGAGTTCTCTACTTCAATTTCAAGTTGATCAAATTTTCTCTCATTTGTGACATATTAGAGCTTGAGGATTCCGATATTATCGTTGCGATGAACTTCAATTTGTAATTTGAGCTAAACTACTGATACTTTCTTAATATGGTTTTCTGCTAGTTGATAGAATCTGTTCCTCATAATGGCTGTTTAATTTGGACGCTTCGTATTGCATCTAGTTACTCGTGCATCATTGTGCTTCAAAAAGGTCAGAGGCTGGGTTTCCCCTACAGCTTCAAGAGTCAGCTATGTGCTCCAGGTATTTTTTTTGTTTCTGCACCATTTCAAGAGGTGGCTGTGTGCTCCAGGCCAGAGGTGGATTTCCCTCACCTTGGCCGGAAAATGTTGTGGGTTCTTTTTGTTGCCTAGTGTATTGTGATTCAGAAGGTTTTGTCATATTGGTTACATGTGAACAAACCGAGCAAGACCCTTTGAATCGCTAGGGATTGATACCCATGCAGATCAGCCATTAAAACAGCAACCATCCATAGGTTGGTGATGAAATTTAAGTGATTTGATGTGTGAACCGCAATTAATTGCTATGCTAACATGTCTCAACTTTCAATCATATGATGCAGAGTCAACGGTCTTTTGACCCACGGTAAAGGTGGTGTTTGGCATTGCCGGATTATTTTAGCTTTTAAATAAATTATTTTTTTAGTGTTGTTAGATTATTTTGATTTGTTTATGTTAAAAATTTTTTTTTTTGGTATATTTCTAAACAAAAAAATATTTTAAAAAAACAATTTTAAATTTTGTTGCGGTGTAAAGATTGGAGATATCAATGGCCCTCCAGGCTTTCCTGTCTTTAATCAATGACTTGAAAATCACACAAACAACAAAAGAAAGTTGTTCCAGCAGTTTACCATGCTCGCCTTCGCACTAGTTTTCGCGAATGAAGCGACAAGACCTCAAATGTAAAATAAGTTAACGAGCATATCCAAATTAATAGCACACCATTTACTACCAAACAAGCTCCGACAGATTAATCAGAAACGAAATCATTCAAGGAATCATTCAAGGACAAGAGGGTAAAGTTTAATTATGAAACCCTGCCTTTCCCCATGCTTTGAAGTTAGGGAATGCAAGGGGGTGAAGCTCACCTATAATTGAGCTGTTTCGGCAAGAAGTGGCGAAAGGATCAAGTGTTCGTATGAATATCTGGTATGCTTGCCTTGAATGAATCCTAGTCGTACAGGTGATAGAAAAAGGCAGAGATTATAATTGTTGCCATTGTAGTTTTGTCCTGAATTTTGCTTGTTTTTTAAAATGTTTTTTTGTTTAAAAATATTTTAAAATAATGTTTTTTTTAAATTTATTTTTAATATTATCATAAAAAATATATATAAAAATTAATTTAAAATAATAAAATTAAAGTTTTTTCAAGAATATTTTTTCGCCGTGAAAACAAAATGGCGAGATGGATTTAATGAAATGTAAAGCATTGGAGAAGTTTCTTCCAATTGCTTGGAAGGGACTAAAAAATTAGGAAATTGTAAATAATGAATTTTAATTCTGACATATCTAACCATGGAACAATCACAGCAAGCGTAATCTACCCGCCGCAATCCACAAAGGCATACCCATAGGATTGGGATCCCATATCCCAATTCTTAAATACTGAACAATAAATAAAGAGCAACAAAACAAACACTGTTTTTCTTCAATGGCTTCAAATCACACCCAAATGCCAACCAATTTATCCCTGTTAAACAACATTGTGATCTAGACTTTCCCATCTTCAATCTCATAAAAACATCTACAGCAAGAAACCATCTATGCCAGGAGAAATTTGATCCCAAATCCATCCAAAAAACACACCTTTTCTTTATCGTCACCCCAAAACAAAACCAAGAACCAAGTGCCATGCCTGTTCCCTATCCACAATAATCCATGCCCTCCTTCCATTTATTCGCTAGCATAAGGGAATATAAACAACCATTAGATCCCTCTCCACGTGTACGTTCTAGATCTATCATTGCACACATCATCAATCTCCAGAACTCGAAATGGCCAATAAGAACCCACTCTCTCCTCTTGTGTTCTCCCTATAAATTCCAACAAATGTCGTTCAGACATGACACAAGAAAACCATATCAGCAGCATCCGGTATCTCTGTCCGATAATATTCTGCGCTTGATCGACCTTGCTTGATCACCATGACAACCAGCAAAGAAGCTGAAACTGAAGCTCCCGTGGTTGAGCAGCCCCCTGCTACAGAAGAGCCTAAGGTGGAGGAGAAGCCTCTGAAAGAAAAGAAGCCAAGGACTCCTAGAGAAAAGAAGCCTAGACAACCTAAACCAAAAGCTGTTGCTCATCCTCCTTATTTTCAGGTCTTTCTATGTATTTTCATGCTCTTCCTTTTTTGGTTTCTTGATTTTTTTTGTTCTACAAGCATGCCCTGTTATTATTATTATTATTATCTTTTTTTTTATTGATGTTTGATTTAATTTGTGGATTATATTATTGTAGATGATCAAGGAGGCTATACTGGCTTTGAATGAGAAAAGTGGGTCCAGTCCATATGCAATAGCCAAGTACATGGAAGAGAAGCACAAAGCAGTACTCCCAGCAAATTTCAAGAAAATTCTAGGTCTTCAATTGAAGAACTCTGCAGCGAGAGGAAAGTTAATCAAGATCAGGGCATCTTACAAGCTGTCAGAGGCAGGAAAGAAGGAGAAGAGCACTACAGGGAAAGTCTCCAAGGGAAGTAGTGCAGTGAAGAAGACTAAAGAGGTTAAACCTAGCATGAGAAGGACCAGGTCTGTGAATAAAGCTGATGCTGGTGCAAAGAAAGTTGTTGGGGCGAAGAAGGCCAAGAAATCAGCTACTGCTAAACCTAAACAGCCCAAGTCTATCAAATCTCCTGCTGCCAAAAGGGCAAAGAAAGTTACTGCTACTGCTTAGATGTATAAATTTTGTACTAGCAGAACGGCACAGTAGTTAGTTTCTGATGTTCTACGTTGGGTTTATGTGAATATGGGATGAACTGTGTTTTCTAGTTTATGTTGGGGTGTCTGTCTTGTGAAACGCTTTTTGGGGCACAAGTGGTCTATGCTTTGTATAATCTTGCAAGTTTAGAGGTTAATGGAACTCAGTTTTGCGTTCTTGCTTTTCCTGAATTCTGTGTGTTCGTGGATACTGTTTTTTCCCCCTTTCAATCACATTTTCTTTGCAACCGAGAACTCGAAGGTTCGAAATCCGGGTGAGGTACTCGGATTTATGTCCAAGTGGATTTCAGTGATGTACGGCGAGTGTTTTTTATTGAAAATATATTAATTTTTTGATATTAATATATTAAAATAATTTTTTAAAAATAAAAATAAATTTTCATGTTCTGAATCATATCCCAAATAGGTTAGTGATGATCTCCAAAGAATTGCATGCTTCATTTTGTGGGATTTGTTTTTTCGGCCAGGTAGGTGCTGGAATCCAAAGTGGCTCGCTATGGGATATTAACTCAATTTTTAATTAAACAAACTTAATTCACTTTATACATCAACAAAATCAATTCTTTTTAACATTCAAATACATTATTAATCACATTTAATAATTTATTTTGTGCACAAGTCTGCACCATCAGAATCATGAACATGTTCCAGTCTAAGAAAAACAACCCTATTCTCCGCTAATTTCATTTCTAGACATTCACCCTTCCTAAAACGACACATTTAGCCACAACATGCCAAACCCCATTGAGTTTATGATGAAGTATGGTAGTGACTCTCGACCCTCATGGATAAAAGATCTAATATATAACAAAAATTACATCACCATCTATAATATGTAAATAAGATATTTATTAAATGTAAAAAAAAAAACTAATACATATTAATTTATTATATCTTGGTGCACGAGGCTAATTTATTGGATTACGTGGATATTGCCTTATAATATACTCTCGTATCTTTGTAAT
>Ga0325405_1007916_pt1 | contig 10634 bp, 5 predicted proteins | sample PopdelMetagenome_21_FD_205663 | JGI IMG/M metagenome (GOLD analysis project Ga0325405, IMG submission 205663) | Populus deltoides microbial communities from Bellville, Georgia, United States - Xylem-Control-R2 | ecosystem: Host-associated > Plants > Phyllosphere > Stem > Wood/Secondary xylem...
TGCCCCCCCCCCCCCTGTTTATACCTTTAATCATTTTTCAATTCCCAGAATAGTTTTTGATCGATTCATAATATCTAGCTCCAGATAAATCATCGCCATGGATCCATCAAAGCCAGGTGCATCAGCCCTTGAAATGGACACAAAGCCACAGCCTGCATACCCACCCTCCGAGACCGGCATTCCAGTGGGACATGCAAGCCAGTATATCAACATTCCAGTGGGACATGCAAGCCAGTATATCAACACTCCAGTGGGAAATGCAATCCTGTATATCAATGAGAATCCGCAGCATCCCCATCATCATCAACAGCGGCAGCATGGACAGCAGGCTCGTTGGTCCTCTGGCCTCTGTGATTGTTGTTCCGATGTCCCTGGTTGTAAGTACAAGTTCTCATGAAGAAGCAAGATAGCTTTTTAGTTTCGTTTTGGCCACGTGTAAAAATAGAACATGGGCTATAAATCTTTAGCTATATTATTACATTTAACCTGTTCCTATTAATTGCAGGTTGCCTCACGTCTTGGTGTCCATGTATCACTTTTGGACGGATTGCTGAGATTACAGATAAAGGAACAACACGTAAGTAAATAATATAGTGGTTCGTAGGCTTTATTGTTATTTGCTGATAATTTGCTAGCAATCAATTGTCGCGTGTCTAGTTGATTTTGGATGTTACTTCTTCTTTTTCTATATAATTATTTGTGATTTTTATGAAAGAATTCTTTGGTTTTTTGCAGCTTGTGCTGTGAGTGGAGCAATTTATGGATTGCTTTTGTGGTTCACTTGTTGCAGCTGCCTGTACTCGTGCCTCTACCGGTCCAAATTAAGGAGGCAATACATGTTAGAGGAGAGTCGTTGCAATGACTGTTTGGTTCACTGCTGCTGTGAGTCTTGCGCCCTGTGCCAAGAGTACCGCGAGCTCGAGCACCGTGGATTCGATATGGCTAGTGGTATATATTTCACCCTTATATTCCTTGGTCCGTTGCACATCTGGGATAGCAAAATTATAAGTTAACTTTTCTATTTTTTTATTTGGAAATTATCAGGTTGGCAAGAGAGTTTGCAGGGACCAAGTGGCATCGTGGCTCCATCGGCTCCGGTAGTTGGACAAGGCATGACCCGATAGAGTGGGTAATCTACTGTGCTACAATTAGTAAAAATGATGTCAGTTTGTGGAGAGCGTGGCATCTTCTTATTGGATTACATCCATACTCTTCCTTGTTTCTTTATTATGTTGTACCCTCAAAACATATACAGATTTTAATATGGTTTATCCACGTGTACGACATAAACTACAGCGGTAATAAATGAAGCTCTGCGCTTGCTTTTGTTTTTGTGTTTTCAATTCGACTGGTGGTATCTTATTTATTTGGGAATTGAGATTGTGAGATGTTTATTACTATTCGCATTTATGCACTTTGTAGTTTGTACACGGTTTAAATGGTCAAGGGATAAACTCATGCATGAAAAAAGTGTTTTCTTCTTCTTGTTGTTTTTGTTTAATCATCTTCGATATTATTATTATTACTGATATTATAAATCTAAAAAAATGGGGTCATTTCACTGTTCACACACCACGATACTCACTCTTTCATATTTTACAATACATATTTTGTTTAAAATTTTGCATTTTATTAATTTGACTCTCAATTTATTTTGAGCGATTCCATTATATTTGAACCAAACTCAAGGATGGTTGAATCAGATTTATTTACTAAAAACAAAATTCAAAGACATGGGACCAAAAGTAGAATAACCACCACAAGGTGATGGCTTCAAAGTTCACACAAAACATTTATTTTAGTCCTCAAACTTTATATTTTATATAAATTCAATCCTTTAATATGTTTTCAGTCCAATTTTGGTATAAAAGTTTATTTTTGTTATTCATTGGCTCATGGTTTGAGAGATAAGAGAAAAAAGTCATCGAAATCCGACCATAGAGAGATAAAATCGATGTTTCCACTAACTTCTGCCACCAAAATAGTTGATCTTTGATTTAAAGGGTTCCATTTAGCGAGGAGATTTTCATTCAAGTGTTTTTTAACCTTGAAATGACCTAAAAAACAAAATCTAAGCTTGGGAGGATTTTTTATTTTAGGTTTTTTTAGAGGTTTTTTAATACCATTTATGAGTTTGTAAATGTGTTTAGGCTCTTTTTTAGGTGTTTTGAGTCGAAACGAAGTTGAAAATAAGTAAAAAAAGACATATACCCTATTTTTCTAGCCACCATATTGGCTGAAATCTAGGAAATTCCAAGCAACAAGTTGTCTGTTGAGATAAATAAAATATATTTTTTTCAAAAAATATTGGTTGCGGGCGACATATTGTCCACCCCATTTACATTTTAAAATCTTTTATAGAGAGGATGAACTTGAGTTGAATCTTGCCCTGAGAGTATCAATAAGAAATAAATATCACTTGCAAAATCATTCATGAGAGATAAAAATCCCCCACACAAATATTAATGCAGTGAAAATATAATATGTCATTGGAAGGTTTTTTATACACTCAAAGAAATAGAGAGGATAAGGTTCAAAATGTAATTGATCCCATGAGATTTCAACTCTTCTTCTAGGTTGAGCCAATGATGATAGGCTCTTCTTCAAGTTTGATCCCATGGCGATGGGCTTTTTATCATGACAAAACCTATAGCCCTCGTTACCTTAGTCTAGGGGAAGAGCCTAACATAATGGGCTCTGCCTATTGGGAATAGTCCATGGCCCGGGGGGGCTCTTTCCTTAGGCAGAGCTTATAAGGAATCGTTTCTTCTCATAGGCTGGGCCTATAAAAGATGGGCTCATATACTGGGTTAAGCTCGTAAGGGTTGGGTTTTTCTTTTATGTTGAGCCCATAACATCGAGTTTTTTTTCAAGGTTGAACTCGTGGACAGTTGGACCTAAACATATTATCTAAGACCGTGAGTTTTTAAACCTTTAAAGAGTTTTTATGCCTATTAAATTTGAATTTATCAATTTTATTCAATAATTTAATGTTCATAAGTATCTACGATGTGGTTATCATGGTAGCTTTTGTAAAGTGTTTGAGAAAGATTTACACTTCTGGAATGTAATGTTTTCTGCGCATGATAAATTAGACATGATAAAGCTGAAGAATTTCAAAACTTATTCATTTCTAGCTCCGATTAAGATTTAAAAGGGAGCAAACTTACAATCGAGCTACCTGGTTTGTTGTGGCATGACACGATGCTGATAGGAATGGTGAAGAGAAAGGCCATGACACTTGCATAGACTAGTCCCTGTTAGCAGTTGTGATGCTAAGTCGAAAGACATAAATGTCTCCTTTTAGCATCTTTGGTATGAAACAAAGAGAATGAGTCGCAGATTCTTATTCGTCCTTCGCTTTAGAACGGAGAGGGAACTGTCTCTAGCTACACTTGGGTTCAAGCAACGCTGTTAATATTGTGGCATGGACCAGAGAGTTTTAGCATGGGCTTGTGTATTAAATTGGACGGTGCACTCTCCAATTACAGTAGAATTAGGGTGTCTTTAATAACAAGAATTTTCAACAACCTATAGGTGTGGCCTCCTCAAAAGCTGTTATTAGAATGCTCAGGATCTGGGCTTCTTCAAGAAGCTCGTAAGGAGTTCGATAAGAAACATGTATTCCTGGAGCATTACTAGATGCTATTTGTGTCTTTGGTAGGTTTTCAAAAATGAGTTTTCTACAGTATCATTGTAATTGGCCTCCAATGTTGAAGGACTTTTTTCTGGGAATCTAGTATAGTATAAAAATATATATGATAAAATAACATAATATAAAAAATATTTTAAAAAATAATATATTTTAAACAGTCATATATGATATTTATGACTCGCAAATCATAAATGTAATTAAAAAATCTTTCAAATTTTAAAATTATTGGATATAATATTCAATAAAAAAAGAGAAAAAATATAAAAAAAATCATATGGATATATTAAATTCTGATGACGACATTACCGATACCGTTAAAAAAATCTAGATGAAATGAATCCAACCATACTAAGAAAGTTCACCAACAATTATCAGAATTTTAATGTATTTTCAAGGGGTTTTTTTTTTTTTATCTTCTCTCTTCATTGAATTTTATATTTAATAATTTTATAATTTAAAAAAAGTGGCAAATAACACGTGCCACTGGTAAATCATAGATGTTATTTGCAATACAGTATATTTTAGATAGAATTATATCTGATGATTATTATCTTTTATTTTGTATATTCAACTTCTTACCCTTCATCTCTAAAAAGAGACTAGTAATGATAAATAACTGACTTCTTTCTTTCTTTTTCCCTCAGAGCTCCACCACATCCATGTCCCTTCATGACACACGCAAGTAAGCCACGTGTCTACGTTCTATAATTCCCAACAACCACGCGGTTTCTAAGTGGCCACTTGAACTTTGCACTCTGCTTCGAGGAAATGAATTGATTGTTGTTGAGAAATGATAAACAAGGCCTGCATTGACACGTTAAAGTAAACTTGACCTGCTCTCCATTCTTATCTTTTTATTATAATTATTAAATATCAAAAACATTTATAAGCAGTAGAGATTTATTTGTTTTTAAAGAAAAATTATAAAGATTTATCCTATATCTGAGCAGTTTTTTTTTTTTAAAAATATATATATATATATATATATATTCTAATAAATATAAATTATTGTTTTGTAACAATAAACCATGCAATTCATTCATGAAGCTCAGGGCCTGCCTTTTTTCTTTTTTCTTTTCCAATCTGTCACTTTCTCGTCCCTCTCTCATGAAAGATTGATCATTACATTGGAGGTTTCCGCACCCTTTCGGATATGGCCTAAAATGAAAATCATTAGTTCTTAAAATATTGAGAGCCAGGAAAAAACAGAAGAAAAGGAAGGCCCCGGCTTAACGTGCAAAAGAACGCAGTTGAAAAGCCTTTGGCAAACACGAAGGAAAGATTGCTTGCAAGATATTGTTTTATTTATAAATATATTGAAATAATTTTTTTATTTTTTAAAATTTATTTTTAATTTCAAACAATGTAAAATTATTTTTAAAAAATTAATCTTTTAAAATACTTTTAAAACACCAAAATAAAAAAAGTTGCCATCCGCCCGTTCTCGTCAAAGAAAGAAGTGTCCACAATCTTGCACCAATGCATACGCTCCGTGTAAAGTTAGAGAGGGCTGCTTGTAAATTAGCGACGCGTGTCATTATTCTGATATTGAAACTTGCACCTTGCAATAAATGACGAGGGATAATTTTGTAATATAAGATATGTTTGTGTTTGTAAACTGATTTTAAAAAAAAACACTTTTCAAACTTTTATTATTTTATTTATCATTATAAAAGCTTGTCAACACAAAATACTTTTTGATTAACAAAAAATATTTTCTAATTAAAAAAAATTTTGACTTGGTTTTTAAGAAAATATTTTTCTTTTATTTTGGACAGAAAACACTTTTTGAAAGTTGTGAAAAATTTAGAACTATCATATTATTTGCTGATTATATTAAATTTGATTCTCAAACTTTTAATTGCTATATATATATATATATTTTGTTTTGAATATTTTTTTTCAATTTCATCCCTTAAAATTTAATTTTTATATTAATTTTGGTCCTTATTTTTATAATTGTTTTTTGTTTTTCCCTTATCATTTTTTAATTGAAATTTTTTATCTATCAAATTTAGTCCTCATTCTTTTGATTGTTACTTCTTTTATTTGAAATAATTTATGAAATGTTAATTATTATTATTTTAATTTCTTTATCTTTTAATTTTTTAGATTTGGTCTCTATTATTTTGATTATTATTTATTTTATTTGATATAATTTATAAAATTATATTTTTTTTTCAATTTTATTCTCATTTAACTTTTTAATTTGTAAGATTTATTCCTCATTATTTTAATAAACTTGAAAAAAAATAAAACTTTAATAAGTTTTTTTCCAGCTCATTTTACATGACATAACAAAAAACTAAAAAATATTTTTTAATTTATTTTTCATTACACTACTAAATATCAAAAAATAATTTATCTTTTTAAAATTTATCTTTTTAAAAAATCAATTTTCCAACAAAAAAAAAAAAAACGAGGCTTAGACAAGAGAAGAGGATACTTTAACTACCTTCTTCTTCATCCACCCCGTTTTCTCCTCTCTCAAATTCTCAAATCTCATGGTATCCCAGCACCAAGATCTTCTCGCCCGTTCTTTAATCCCTTTTGCCCAGTCCCAAATTCCATTTTCTTGTTTAAAGGGGACTCAAGAGAGGTGTATTGATCAATTACTTAGTTAATATATTTCTTAGTATCCCAAATTATTGGAGTCTGCGGACGAGAAATCCAATTCAATGTTGATCGAACTAGATGACAAGGAAATTATTACATAACAGATAGATATGTGTTAGAAAATTATCACTGACAACATTGATCGTACATGCATGCCTTGCAAGCATAGTTGTAAGATTTTGTCTACTATCTATTATTTTTATTTTAAATATCATGTTTTCTTTAAAAAAATATTTGATTTTAATTTAACTAGATTTAACGAGGTTAGCAGAATTATAAATTAATTCATCATGTCGAAAATTATTCAAAATAAAACTTAATCTAAATCAAAATTTGAGCCCCGGATTGTCCTCCCTTACTAAGTTGTGTTTAATAATTATTAATGTAAATACGAGTTCAAGTGACAAAATCTTTTGGAGAATTTGTTGGTCTGGTCTGAGTCGTCTGACATATTATTGATGGAAGCCGGAGCCAGGGATGAAGATCTTAGAGAGGAGAGAGGAGAGAGGACGGGCACGTAGAGGGAAGAGAATGATCAAAGAGCCTTGATTTGGGAGGAGGAGAGGGCAGTTAAAATGTCCTTATATGTTAACTATATTACAGAAATTGTCACTGACCTGGTATTTAGCGGTTAGATGATTCTACCATAGTTTTTTTTGTCTGGTTTAAGGTTGGAGTTTTGAATTTTAATAGAGTCTATCAAGTCAATTTTTATTTTAAAAAAATTCAAATTAATGTTGTTTTAGTAAAAAAACACAAAAATTAACGGGTTGTAATTGGATTTTGCCGAGTCAACCCACCGGGTCGGCTGAGTCATGGCTTATCCTATTTTTTTATCAACCCGGTCCAGTTCCAGACCCGAGTCAGCCGGGTCACAGGTCGACCCACTAAGCCGGGCCGGACTGGCTTTCAAAACTATTGATTCAACCATGAAAATGATGACACGTGTCACTAATCCATAGCGAGGAGGAAGACGAAGACCCCTATCAATTCATAAAGTTACCTATAGCCAACAGGTCCCACACCAAACCGTAACCACAGTTTAACAAACTCAAACCGCCTAATCATTTTTCGCGTTCCCAGATTGTTTTTGATCAATTCATTATACTGTAATAGTGAAAAGATTATAATTATAATTTTTTTTTGTGATTTTTGTTTTTTTAATACTTAACATATTTATCACTTTATATTTAATATATTTGTGATTATTTTTTTATTTACATTTTCTTGTATTTTTTTCTGTAAATTTATACTTTTTTATAGAAATATTATTATTTTTTATTCTTGAAAATATTTATGGCTCCGCACTTTCAAACACACATAAGCTCTTATTTTCTTCTCTATGACTGCAGGGGACAACAATCTAGACCCTAAGCCTACTCGTAGGACCCTTTATTTTTTTTCTTTATTAATGGGGCATATGACTTTATTTAAAAATGAGCTAGGCATGTGCGCCTAACTTGCCAGTTCTAAATTGAGCATGAACTTTTTTATATATAATTTTAATTTTTAATTGATAATTGATAATTTTTTTATATGTATCTTTTAAAATAATGTTTTAATTTATATTAAAATTAAAATTTCTTGTCTATGATTAATTTATGATTGCAAGCGGAACAGAAAAACAGATATGTCCAATGAATAATTGCCATGTAGACAATTAATGTCTTTTTTTACCACGAAAAACAATAATTACTAATCAGAACAATAATTTAACTGAACTACAAACACTAAGATCCTGTTTTTTAAAGTAGCACAGTATTTAAAAAAAAACAATAACACGGTTAAAAATTTATTTAAAATAATAATATAGTTTGAAAATTTAGGTACCACTTTAAAAAAAATACAATAGAGGGAATTTTATTGATTTTTTAACAAATTATTTTAAATTCTAAATTTTAAAATAAATAAATATTATTTTTTCCATGGTTGCGATTAAAATAATGTTTATTTAAGATAGTATTTAAAAAAAATAAATACTAGTTTTAAATTTTAATTTGAAGTTACAAAAAAGATAATATTTATTGAGATATAAAAGGTATTTTGAATTTAAAAAATAAACGAACCCGAGATTCATTATTAATGGACATGGAACTAAGCATGTGAATAAAAAAATCGAATATAACTTATTTTCAATGAAACTGGCTATTTGAAGTTGTGTTAAAAAAAATATATATTATAAAAAATATTGAACAAATATTTTATTTTAATATTAATATATCAAAATAATTTAAAAATATAAAAAAAATACAATCGACCGTAACATACTCTAAAAATAGTCCGCGTTGACTTGTCAAAGTAAACTCTCCCCTATCCCCTTTTATCTTCTTGCTACTATTCTTATTTCTCAAGTGAACCCGCCCGCCATCCATTCAACTGGCATCGATTGGAAAACCACCCGCTACAAAGCATAAACTCTTCTCTTTCCGATCTGGGTGTATTAAACACAGTCCTTAATTTCCTAGCTTGATCATGTACTCATCAAACTCATCTTCTTATGACAAATTCTCCACTTCGCAGCCACCAGTCTTCAGTCAAGATACATCAACAACTGGGATTCCAGTGAGTACAACAAGCCAGTTCTACAGTACTGATGGTTCTAGATCTTCTATTGAACTCCGATCCAAGAGCAAGGGTCCCTGGTCAACTGGGTTATGTGACTGCTTCGATGATTGGCGAAACTGTAAGTTCACGACCTTTTAATTAAAAAATGCCTCTCTTTGGTGGCGCGTTATTCACACGCCCTGCATTTCCAAGCGTGGGCTTGGTAGTTGGTGTCTCATTGCCTGAATTATTTGTTCTCTTTTTTCTCGTTCTCTTTTTGGTGGTTTTACAGGTTGTGTAACTTTTTGGTGCCCCTGCATCACTTTTGGGCAAATTGCTGAAATTGTCGATAAGGGATCTTCATGTGAGTACTTTATAGTATTTCACATCAATTAATTAGTTTTTGTAGTGTTACTATTAGTTTTATGATAGATGGTTTATTTCATTATTAATCAAGAAGTTGAGGTTAAGAAAATTGAACCAGTGAATTACTTAATCGATTTTAGAGAAATATTGCCAGTACTCAATCAATTCCATGTCTGTAGATACTAATTAGCATGTTGATTAAGAGGTAAAATTACTGATTATCTTGATGTATGTGTTGCATGCAGCCTGTGGTGTAAATGGAGCACTTTACGCACTGATTTCATGTGTCACTTGCTGTCCGTGCTGCTACTCGTGCTTCTATCGTGCAAAAATGAGGCAGCAATACTTGTTGAGGGAAACTCCCTGCGGGGACTGTTTGGTTCATTGCTGCTGTGAGTATTGTTCTTTGTGTCAAGAATATCGCGAGCTCAAGAGTCGTGGATATGACTTGGCCATGGGTAAGGATGTAATTTTGCACAAGACTATTACACGCATGTGTTTTTTAGATCTTGTCTGAGTTTCTTATTTAACTATATGGTGTTTCTGCTTGCTTGCTTGAAATTGTTTAGGATGGCATGGCAATGTGGAGAAGAAGAATCGCAGCGTAGAGATGGCTTCAGTGCCACCGACTGTTGAAGAAGGCATGAGCCGATAGGGAGCGTTTGTGTAAAACAGAGTGATGTATTAATTATTATTATTATTTTTACTAGCTCACGTCGTTTCCATTGTGACTGCTTTGTTAATAATTCCTCGTCTGTGGTGTAGACTTGTGGTGGTATAAGAATTAGAGCATCGGATCCTCTATGACGATATTCATCTAAAAATGTGATTTTGTTTTAGGTAATTCCTGTAGTTGTGATTTAAAAAAAATAAAGTTAATTGGATTCAGATATGTATTTGATAAGGTTGAGATTTATGTGTAGTAAAAAATATATATAAAGTGTTTGGTAATTTGTATTTGGAAGTGTGTTTATGGTTATTTTTTAAAGTGTTTTTATTTAGAAATGTATTAAAATATATTTTTAAAAAATATTTTTAATATCAACGTATCAAAATGATCTGAAAACATTAAAAAAAATATTAATTTGAAGTAAAGAAAAAAAATAAAAAAATTAAAATTTTCAAAAGTATTTTTAAAACGCAAAAACAAATAGAATTTTACAAAACTCAATTAAAAAACATATAAAAATTACTTCATAAAAATTGTATTTCAAACTTAATTTTTTAGTGAACCTCGCAGTATAAAACACAGTTTGGGTTTTTATCAAAATCTCATTGTTAATCTTGAATTTAATGATTTAGATTGGATAAAGAAAATAAAATATAAAAAACTAATATATTTTTATTTTTATCATTTATTAAATCACAATCATTTAATATAAATTCAATGATTTACATTTAATGAATATAATAACTATAAGAACACGAGGTCGTCTTCCAAGTCCAGGAATAT
>Ga0325405_1007924_pt1 | contig 10623 bp, 12 predicted proteins | sample PopdelMetagenome_21_FD_205663 | JGI IMG/M metagenome (GOLD analysis project Ga0325405, IMG submission 205663) | Populus deltoides microbial communities from Bellville, Georgia, United States - Xylem-Control-R2 | ecosystem: Host-associated > Plants > Phyllosphere > Stem > Wood/Secondary xylem...
GATCTAAAAACATGGACTCACAAAATAACTCTAGCCTATTATTCAAAAGAGAGCTACTTCTCACGCCACTCGAATTGACTGGGTCTATAACCCAAGCTAAAAGAGCGTGAAAAACACACTCCAATCCTTTAATCAGAAAGTTCACAACCTTGATCATGCACGCGCTGCTAAAATCACCTGAAGCACGATGGCAGTGATCGTGTTTAGAAGCCAAGAGGTTCGGAGACAGGTACGGGAGAAGTAGCTTATGAGGAGTGAAGTGGGCAGGGGGGGGAGAGAGAGAGAGAGAGAGAGAGAGAGTCCACTACTGATACCATCCATCTATAAAGCAAAGTCATAAAAAGAGAGAGGAGGGTAGCTCTCTTTGTTTGTAGAAGAAGGAAGAAAAAAGAAAAATAAAAACTGTAAAGCAGGAAAAAAAAAAGCTAATGGAGAATGTGATATCTCTCCCTCTAGAGGTTTTAGCATCAAACTAACCTCTCAAAAAATATACATCGAACGTCCTCCTCCTCCTCCCGTCCTTTTCTATATCTCTCTTCTCCGATCTATCTCTGTTTTTTTCAATTTCTTTCAGCTCCAACAGACTAAAATAGAGACCGGTTTAATAGTAAGAAAGAGGGAAATATATAGCAGCATACGTAACATTAATTTGCGACAGAATGGCTGGTGAAGGAGGAACATTGTCTTTTTCGGTGGCGTCCGTAGTGGAGGATGTGCTGCAGCAACATGGTAATAGACTCGGAGATCTCGATTTGGAGTCCAGGAAAGCTGAAGAAGCCGGTAGTTTTTTTTTCCTTTTTCTTTCCATTGCAATAGAACAATTCATTTTCTCGGAATTGTCTATGGGAAGTGTTAATTTTGTTGAGATTTCTTGCTGTTAGCATCAAGAAGGTATGAAGCTGCGGGGTGGTTGAGAAAGATGGTAGGAGTGGTTGCAGCTAAAGATTTGCCAGCAGAGCCATCTGAAGAAGAGTTTAGGCTTGGATTGAGAAGTGGAATCATTCTTTGCAATGCTCTCAATAAGATACAACCTGGGGGTGTGCCTAAGGTAATGCCAATTTTCCTTCTCTCTGTTTTTTTTTCTTCTTACAAATAATAATTGTTGGACATTAGTGATTAATTAAATTTTAATTATTTTAGGTCGTGGAGAGTCCATGCGATGCTGCTCCTATACCCGATGGAGCAGCATTATCTGCATTTCAGTACTTTGAAAATGTAAGAAATTTCCTTGTAGCTGTACAGGAGATGGGGATTCCTAATTTTGAGGCATCTGATCTGGAGCAAGTACGTATTGCTTTTACTATATGCAAGTGATGCTTTGCTTGGAATTAGATATGGAGAGCTTGTTTTTCTAACTCTGATTCATTTTATTGTATTTCCTAGGGAGGAAAATCGGCAAGGGTTGTGAATACTGTTTTGGCACTTAAATCGTACAGTGAGTGGAAACAAACTGGTGGAAATGGGATTTGGAAATTTGGTGGAAATGTAAAACCGACAGTGTCAGCCAAGTCTTTTGTAAGAAAAAATTCGGAACCATTCATGAACTCATTATCCAGGAACTTGTCAATAAATGGAAAATCATTCAACTCTCTGTCCAGTGATCTTGAGTACTCTAATAAAATGGTTGGTAAGCTTAACTGATTTTAAATTCAAGCACTTGCTTGCTCAATAAGCTTCAGATTTGTGTCTTATTTTTTTTTTTTCATTTCCCCCCTCATTTCTAGTCTGGGTCTGGTTCCTTGAGCATGCTTGTTCGTGCTGTTTTGTTGGATAAGAAGCCAGAAGAAGTTCCAATGGTAAGAATCTATGCGCTCATTGCTGCTGCATTATATTAACATTTTGAGGAACACACCCGCGTCTTGAGGCTGCCAATCTGCCTCGGTATAGAATACTTGCTGATGGGTTGATTGTCGATCGCATTTCCTCAATTTCAAAAACTTAAAACCCAAATTTGCTGACCTCAAATACTATCAACCCTTAGAATTTGCAAGTACCTTTAACGTTGATTTTACATGTTCTCTGCTTGCAATAGTTGGTGGAATCAGTGCTCAGTAAGGTTGTGGAGGAATTTGAGAGTCGCATTGCAAGCCAATATGATATGGTATGCCAGCTGATCATTCAAAACTAATGAGTTTGCAGAAGATAATTATTTGTCTAACTATTTGTTTATGCAACTCTATTGTATGTTATAGGCAAAGGAAGCTCCTAAAGAAATAGCCATCTCTCAGGGAAACAAGTTTTTGCTGAAATCTACTGGTGAAAATAAAAGGGTAATCTCTTAATCTTCATCTACTGAATAGCGAAAGGCCTCCTAAGTTCGAGAATGTTATCAAGACAATGAGAAAGTGCTACCAGTGTGAAGCCTATGATGCTTTTAATTGTAGGATAAATTCTAAGGGGTTCATGTCTGTTGTTGAAATCATGTAGACTGAAGACCAAAATGTCAGATTGATAAAGAAAGAGGAATGCTTTCATAAAAACCAAATTGCAGAGGAGGAATTAAAAAATAAAACCCAGAAACAGCAAATGATCTTTGATAAACAACAAAGAGATATTCAGGTACGACTGGTTGTAATTCTTTTCCACTATTTTCTTTTTCGGATTAATAAACTAGAGTGCTCCTCCTAATTATTCCTTGCTGCAGGAATTAAAAAACACACTTAGTACAACAAAAGCTGGTATGCAGTTTATGCAAATGAAATTTCATGAGGAGTTTAACAGTCTTGGTAGGTACTCAGGAAGAAATTTGATTTTACTTTTGGTTATTTAGGAATGTTCCTTTTTGGTGGATGAGCATGAACGTTGTATGGGGCAACGTTGATTAAGCATTCTTTCTATCTAAGTTTGGAGTTGTCTTTCAACGTAGGGATGCACATCCATGGTCTAGCTCATGCTGCTTCTGGCTACCATAAGGTTCTCGAGGAAAATCGAAAGCTATACAATCAAGTGCAGGACCTAAAGGGTCAGTTACACTTTCCCACAAGAGATTAGGAATCATGATTTTTCTTTACAATGTATCTAAGCCCTAATATTTGTTTTGACCAGGGAGTATTCGGGTTTATTGTCGAGTGAGACCATTTTTGTCTGGACAATCAAACGATTTGAGCACTGTGCATAACATAGAAGATGGGAATATTACTATTAGCACCGCGTCAAAACATGGAAAAGGATGCAAGTCCTTTAGCTTCAATAAAGTCTTTGAACCATGTGCTACCCAAGGTCGGTTAGCTCTTGATTTAGAATTTATTCTGATTAATGCAAATCAACACTCCTTTTTACACTTTTACTTACACTGCATTGCAGCGGAGGTCTTCTCTGATATGCAGCCATTAATCCGGTCTGTTCTTGATGGCTACAATGTTTGCATATTTGCATATGGTCAAACAGGATCAGGAAAAACATACACCATGGTAAAAAGAGAAACCGGGCATGTCTTGAATGTAGAAAATTTGTTTTCGTTGATGTTTATTTGTAAAATATGCAAAATTTCCTAACTTCATAATTCATGTTTGCAGACAGGGCCCAAAGATCTCAGTGAGAAAAACAAAGGTGTAAATTATAGGGCATTGGGTGATTTGTTTCTTCTAGCAGAGCAAAGGAAGGACATCTTCTGCTACAACGTTGCTGTACAAATGATAGAGATTTACAATGAGCAAGTCAGGGATCTCCTTGTTACTGATGGAAGTAACAAAAGATATCCTTTACGAAGTGTTGTTTCCTGGTTAAGCACTAGCTATGAACTGGATTGCATGAGCAGCTACCGCTATTACCAAAACTACCTAAATTAAAAATTAAAGACATGAGAAGTCATTCAGACATTGGTATTCTATACAGTTAAGAGTAGATCGTGTAATCCTTAATTTATTGACACATTAGAAATTCGTAACAGTTCTCAAACAGGTCTGAATGTACCGGATGCAAACATCATTCCTGTATCATCAACACATGATGTTATTGATCTAATGAACCTTGGACACAGGAATCGTGCAGTAGGTGCAACAGCCCTTAATGATCGTAGTAGTCGCTCGCATAGGTGACTACTTGTTCTTTTATATATTTCTGTTTGCAATGACTCTGAGCAGTGACTTCTGGTGTGGGTGACTTATATTTTTATATTTTTGTGAATTGTAGTTGCCTGACTGTCCATGTTCAAGGAAGAGACTTAGCATCCGGAACTATTCTCCGTGGCTGTATGCATCTGGTTGATTTGGCAGGGAGTGAAAGAGTAAACAAATCTGAAGTGACCGGAGACAGACTAAAAGAAGCACAACACATTAACAAATCCCTATCAGCTTTGGGTGATGTCATCGCTTCCCTTGCCCAGAAGAATCAACATGTACCTTATAGAAATAGCAAACTTACACAACTGCTCCAAGACTCACTTGGTACGGTCGAAGTAAACACATTTTTCAATCTAGTGTTTTTCTGTTTCTTTTCTCTCCATGGAAATGATTATGGCTTTGGAATGAAATTCTTCTTTCAGGAGGGCAAGCCAAGACACTGATGTTTGTTCACATAAGCCCTGAGCCTGATGCTTTAGGAGAAACAATTAGTACATTGAAGTTTGCTGAGAGGGTAGCCACTGTGGAACTTGGTGCAGCTCAGGTGAACAAGGGCAGTACAGAAGTTAAAGAACTCAAAGAACAAGTATTGCATTCTCTGTCCCCTTTCTGATTTTTCCATAACATTTATCTTAACCATTCAGCACAATTTAATGATCTATATTAAAACTTTTCATCCCCACAGATTGCTAATCAAAAGGCAGCATTAGCAAAAAAAGAGAGAGAAACGGAACACAGAAGAAAAGGAAGTGAATCATCACCATCCAATTCTAACCTTCGGCTCAGAGATGCAAATGATAGCAATCTCTTCCGGCAACCAATGGGTGATGTGGGCAACATAGAGGTGAGCCTAACTTTCCGATCATTGTTGGTTAAAATAGTTCTAAAATAAAGCCGATCAAAATTGTAGTTGGTGGTAAGTGCTGAAAACATGGACAACAGCTACATGTTTCACTTTGTTTTATTTGGCATAAAATCTACGACAGCATCAAATATTTTAGTATCTAGAATTTATGCATTTATGAATAGGATTAGGCGTTAAAATGTGTAGAAGATTGTTGACCATTGATAGTCAGGTTTCCTTTACATTTCTAAAGGGTCGATTCCTTTCTTCTTCCTTATCTTTATACCCGTTCAGTTGTTTTGGTTGCTATAAATTGTGATGTGCTGCTGCTTCTTCAGGTTCACAAATCTACTCTGAGGCAGAAGAGACAAAGCTTTGATCTTGATGAGATATTAGCAAATTCACCTCCGTGGCCTCCAGTCATTAGCCCTAGTCTAAATTATGCTGAGGATGAGAAGGAAATGGCCTCGGGTGAGTGGGTAGATAAAGTCATGGTAAACAAACAGGATGCAGTAAACATGGTTGAAAAATCTCTAGGATGTTGGGAAGCCGAAAATGGCAATTTGCCGGATGCCTTTTACCACAAGTATCTTTCAGACTCTTCAAAAATTTACCCAGAACAATCCTTTAATATGTTAGTGGGTAACAGCCAGCTCAATCTTGCTAATAATGACGACATGGATGATATTGATGCTGCCACCAGTGATTCATCAGAAACTGATTTTCTATGGCAATTCAATCAGTCCAAGTTTACCAGTATGACAAATGGGATTGAGTCAAAAACTAGCAAAGCAATTTCAAAAGCAGCAAAGAATCCAGAGTTAAGGTACTGTTGATGTGATCTATAATTGCGTCTCAAATTCATTCATTTAATTCATTTAGCAGGTTTCTCTTACAAGTTTCAACTTTTGCAGCAAGAACTTGAATCCCTCGCTAGGCCCTTCACCATCACGAAAGTTAGCAAATGGAGGTGGAGTTCCCTTGCAACGGAACAGAAGGCATGCTGCTCCAGCTGACGGGAAACGCAAGATTGCAAATAGGAAGTAGGAAAGTTACCCCTGCTGGGGGATTGCAGATTATTTATATACTTTGATTTTTTTTTTCCTTCTGAGCGAAGAAGGAAAGTTTTACACTGTTCCCTTATTTTAGCCATTGTATTGTTTATAATATAGTTAATGCAGCAATAATTCCAGTTGCTTGTTGTCATCCTTCGGCGAGCTCACCAGATGTGTCCTGACTTGCTTGGATTTGACGAGAGAGATTTTTTTTTTGTTTTTTTTTTCCAGATTCCATATTACCACTTTCTTTATGTGAAACATTGTAAACTCGAAATTGATTTCAATGACTAAAATTTTAATTCTAAGATCAAGGGTTTTAGTTCAACTGGATTTTAGTTGTGATTTTGATTGCATGTATGGAGTCAAACTAGACCTTTGAAGTTGACTCCATAGCTTAAGACACTTGACAAATTGCTCTCCCCTAATACTCTTGTATTGTACGAGCACACTACCGGTAAAACAAATGGATGAAGGACGGTTCATAAAAGAAAACAAGATGGTGAAAAGACAGAACTGGAATGATTGTGTTAAACTATCTGCTTTAGACCTTCTAATAGCAACATCAAATTGAAGGAAAAAAAACACAAGGGAGCATGGAGATGGAGCCGGCGGAGAACAATAATCAATTGTATTTTTCATTGCTTACTAGAAATAATGATTAAGAGAACTACAATCGGAACAGATATTGACAACATGTAAAGCCTATAATTTCTGCAACTCCGGGGAAAAATGAAAGAATTTTCTCACCATTAACTTTTGGCTACTCCTATTTGACAAGAAAAATTGGATTTATGTCACTCCTGTGAGCAAGCAGGCATGGTGTTGATTAGTGGGGCGCTGCCACGAAGAAACCTGTGATATTGGTTCCAATACAGTAGAACCTGCAGCACTGAAACTCTCTTCTGCATCATCCGCAAGAAGAGAAAGAACCCTTCAGAACAGGAGGAAGCCCTGAATTCATTGTCTGTCCCGAATGATGTGACTGTTGAGTCCATTCCTGCATCTGAGAAGTCCACCAATGTTCAGCTGTTTAATCCTAACACAAGAGGATGATACAGTAACATCTCAGCAGTCATCTGAACACAGGTTTCCTCACTAGACATCCCTTCAAGAAATCTTTCCCATCCTTCGAGGGATTTTAGGCAATTCGTCACCAGTCTTTCTCAGGAGTTCTTCAATAGTGGTTTCAGGCTTCAAATCCCAAACTGGCTTCCCTGTAAGCATCTCGAAAACTATGCATCCAAGAGCCCAGGTGTCAGAGGGAGCCTCCTGGACATGATCAACCACTGACTCCGGGGTCATATACAAATCTGTCCCTCTGAAATAAGGATCGGACTTCCTTTTCTAGTTCTTCTCTGCTTTCTTCGCCTAACCAAAATCCCCTATCTTTGCCGCAAATTCAGTGTCAGTGCCGCCCCTTTTAGTTGACACAAGTAGGATATTCACAGGCTTTACCCATCCAATTCAGGCAACCCATTACCAACCGGTTAATACTGATCAAATTATTTGTAAAGAGTTTGATTCAGATAAATCTCAAAAGTAGAAGGACCGCCTTGATTTTTACCCAATATCCTTCACTTTTATACAAAACTGTTTAGTTTTTTTTTTAAAAAAAATTTATATACCGAAGCAATTTTATTCAATAAACAATCAAATTTATATATTTGCAAAAAAGTATTTATTGAAAAATATAATAAAAATATTCAGTGATAAAATAATCCACATTGATAAAATAAAAAGGAGAAGAGAATATAAAACTTATAATTTAAATTATATATTTTTTAATTTTCTCAAATACTCAAGTAACATAATTAAAGGCAGAACTGTAGCGGAGGTGGCCTGCCTATGCTTGAAATGAGACCTTTCCACCTCCAAGTGAACGTAAGCCACAGAGTCACAGACCCATCCTCTGCCTCGGACCCCCACACACAATTCCACCATGAATTGATGATAAATTTGTGGCCATCATCTCCTGTCCAAAACCAGCAAATTGGTGGGACCGCATTCCAAATATCAAGTAAACTTCGTTAAAGAAGAAGTCTCCCGAACCTTCTATGATCTCTCGGTTCTCTTTCCTTGTAAAAAACGAAAAACTCTATGGAAGAAACTACCCATGTCGCGTGCTCTTTAATGTCAAACACTCTAACCATCTCTGAGGTAGCTCTCAGTCAATCTCCCTTTCTATCGGTATCTTTATAGCTCCAGAGGCCAAAAATAAATCCAAAAGTCACTAAATTAAAGCCGAGAAAACCATTACTAGTGCTGTTTATGCCTGTGAAAATGTCTGAAGTAGGGCCTTGTTATTATTCAGTACTTGGATTATGTAAACAAGCTTCTGATTCAGAGATACGTGATGCTTATAGAAAACTCGCTTTGGTGCGTATTTATGTCTGTGGTGTTTTTGTTCGCTGACTTATTGCGGTTCTTTACACAGTGCATGTTTTGATTTCTATGGGATTTTTTTTGTGTGGAAGAAATGGCATCCAGACCGGTGGCTGAAAGACCAAGTAGCTGCTGGACAAGCCAAAAGGCAGTTTCAGCAAATTCAAGAGGCTTATTCAGGTCCTGGCATTACCCAAAATAAAAAAGAAACCGTGCGATTTAGTAATTTTTTCTTCTTCAAGATGTATATATTTTGGTGGATATGTAGCTGATAATGGATTCATGTGTTTTCAGTGCTATCTGATAAAGGAAAGAAGAGAATTTACGATGCTGGAATGTTGGGTTTTCTTGGAGACGACGATGATAAAGTGAGCCTTTTTTAAAATCATGTTTTTTCTTCAAATATTCACTTCGTTTTAGAAAAATATTTCATGTATTACAATATGGATGTTGAATTGACTATTGGGATTTGGAAACAGGGGTTCTGTGATTTCATGCAAGAAATGGTTTTGATGATGGAAAATGTGAGATCAAAGGTAATCTCATATTTTTGTTTGATGAAAGATCATCAATGTCTTTGCTGAATGAGTTATACATTTATGGTGAAATTTTGGTGGTGCTGTCTTGCTAGGAGGAGGGTAGCACTCTGGAGGATCTTCAAGCTCTGTTAATGGGGATGATGACAGAGGATGAAAGGGTGAAATCTGGGCTCAACTGGGACACTTTTCAACGTGCTAGAAAAAGGACACGATTGGCTGGTTCATGATGCTCCCCTGCTTCATTTGATTCATGGAGTATTACGAGTAGCAAGTTTATTTGCTTTTTGGCAACTATCCAGTACTATAGTTCATTTTTCCACCTTAGTTTTCAGGTTGCCCGCTTTTGGAAGTTCATGGTCTTCTTTCCAGTTCTCCAGGTCTCAAATTTCTGCACCATCAACGAATGTACCATAAAAATTTTTAGAAAAAATAAAAATAAATTTTAATATATTTTTAAATAATTTTTATTTTTGAAAAAACAACTGTGATATCTCAATGCAAAACAAAACAAGGTCGAAGTAAGAAACCAGAGGGAACTGTAAACAACAGATAATTGTTGATCAATTCACACCTACCAAGGCAAACTTGGTTTTTTTATAATTTTTTTATAATATTTTTATATTGTTTTGATGAGTAATATTATAAATAAATTATAAATAAATTTTAAAAAAATATTATTCTAATATATTTTTAAATAAAAAATACGTTAGAAAACCAACTATCACAGTACTATCTTAGCATAAAATATTATTCACATTTATGATCAGAAACATGAGCTTGCTATTTGCCTACCTTGCTTGAATTTCAAGATTGGGACTTCCTTTCTGACAATGCCATTGTTTACAATGGCGGAATGCAAAAGGAAATGCTTTCATACATGAGAAAGATAATTAAACTGAAACATGAACCTTTCAAAGAGCACGTGTCCCATTTTCACAAGTCCAGTAGCATTTGAGATGATTCCATGTTTTCATTCAAGTCACTGATCGATTCAGCTAACATTCTCTCTGAGTTTATGTTCAGAAAATGTATGGAGACTAGAGTTTTTTTTTAAAAAAAATAGAGTGCTACTGCTAACATACTCTCCTGGCATTTGTGGCCATAGCCGAGATTCAATTTTTGAACTTTATTGAGAAGAAACAAAATTCAAGTATGAATTAAAACAATCAGAGAATTACACGGAGTAATTTATTTGCACCAGCTTAATTTTGACTCCTAAAACCCCTTCTCTCACACTGAGCACCAAAGAAGAGGCAGAGTAGTTTGCCTGAAAACTGTACATTGAGATCGCAAGAACTGATAAGGAAACAATGCCCAAGGCAACGAGCGTGAAGGGAGATTCTACAGAAAAGCTCAAGGGAATCCAAATTCGATCACTTGATGACGACGATGAGGTTGAAGAAGAAGAAGACGATATTAGTGAAGAAGAGAACCCGTACGTAACACTAGGTTTTTTGGAAAAGCCAAAGGATCGTTGGTGTCTTTTGCGTCAAGTATTTCCTAGCAAGGCTGGTGGCGCGCCGGTACTTATATTTCAACTCTTTAAAACTCCTTTCCTTTTGTTTTTGAATTTTTTTTCTGCCAATTATTATGATTCTTGTAAGAAAACACCCAGTGTTTAGTATGTAAACTGATGTTATTAACGTCTATGTTGTAGGCGTGGCTGGATCCTGTTAATTTACCATCTGGAAGGTCCTGTGTTTGTGATATATGTGAAGAACCTTTACAGTTTTTGCTTC
>Ga0325405_1007927_pt1 | contig 10621 bp, 5 predicted proteins | sample PopdelMetagenome_21_FD_205663 | JGI IMG/M metagenome (GOLD analysis project Ga0325405, IMG submission 205663) | Populus deltoides microbial communities from Bellville, Georgia, United States - Xylem-Control-R2 | ecosystem: Host-associated > Plants > Phyllosphere > Stem > Wood/Secondary xylem...
GAGACAAATTTAGTTCAGAGCTCTTTGGATGTAGAATTAATATGCCAGTCTAACCAGCATTCAAGTTGAGGTGATTGTGGTTTATAAGCAAGCAATTTTATGAAGTAAAGAGCTTGGGCTCAAGCAATCTGAAACATACCAGCTCAGACACATCACTAATGGAGCAACAAGAATCAAGCAAGAAATATGGAGGCGAAGATGCATCCACTGAGGAACTCCTGAACTGCTTAAGATCTTCAACACACAAAAGCACATGCCCCCCACTTACAAACAGTGATCTGGGAAGCCACGAGTCCTCTGTCCATAAGAGAATTTTTGGCAGTCATTACAAATAGCCAATGGATGGGTTAACTAACGAAGGAAGATAAAAGAACTTCAAAAAATAAATGCAAAAATTATTTTCACATCATAGAGTATCTGCTAGAAAGCATGCCACAATAATTAGAAATAGTCCGATGCATATCCGTGGGAAGTCATGTCATTGAATCAAATCATGAAACTATTATGATGGAAATTTTTATTTCAATCAAATTAGATATCCAAAGCATTTTAGTTACACAACTTTAATGATAATTGTCATTAAATTAGTTCACAAGATAGAAATTAGGCTCTAAACAAATTAGTGTGGTGTATATGTTCATCAAATGCTTTACAAATTTAATCATCCACGGGTCAACTATGCATCAAAGAACATTTCTATTTACAACTCAAAGATATTTTGGATTTTCAGTGGTTATAACAAATCTGATCCATCCTATATATTTAATAAATCTTTTGTATAAAACCAATACTAACAATTCTTGTATTAACAAACTACACAAAAAGTCATCAAGAATATTTTGTATGAAACAGGTATAACTGAGATCTTTGTTTGTTAATAACCTTTCATGCTCCACATGAAAGAAAAAACACAATAAAAACAGTGGGCTTGATGAATCATGCTTCTGACAAAAAGTCATCGTATAAGAATCATGCCTTATTTTATCCAACTTTACATCACAACATCTGAGGGACCAACCATTTACCAATTCTATGCAATAACACTTCATCACCCTAAAGCAGTGAGATGTATACCTTCGTTCTTCCTGTGCCTAAAAAGCACCATAGAATATTGGAATATGCTCAGTTTCAAACCTCGACATATTTGCTGCCCAAACAACTCAACCTGAACCTGCTCCAAACTGTCATATAAATTCCCACAACCCAGTCTTACAACAAAGAAAATAAACACATGCAAATATAGAACAATTATTAAATTTAAAAACAAAAAAAAATCATTTTAGAAGTGTGCATAACCAAAAAACTGGCATTAAATTTCCCATTCACGTATGAATGGGGTGTTAAGATTAGATTACCTTTCCAGCAAACACTTATTATTTGTTGTGCATGGTCCAGAAACTTGCAAGATATGAAGTAACTGCCTTGACTTCTCAATGCTCCGTGTTAGAAACAGGTAGGTTGCTCCCCTTTCAATGTATACCCTAACAGATAACAGCAAAAGACAATTTTCAAGTTTAACAAAACACCAGTCTTCTAATTACTAACAGTACCAAATAAATCACTAACCTCACGACCTGAAGTCCTATACCAACTAAAACTTCTCTAACATCTTCAACCCTGTGCCAACCCAGCAAACTTAAAATGCTTCCTGCAATATGCCATTAAAGTGATCTTCCGAAGTTCAGCAACTAAGATCATGCAATCAGCATTCAGAAGCATCAAATGAAAAATAGGTCTCTTCTAAATACTTGATAACTAACCCGATCCATCAAATGCTACATCAATGAGCAGTACATACAGCTTGTCTTCACTGCTCAGCAACAAAACTACTTCTCTGCATGCAAAACAAAAGAAAAAAAAATTAGAATTTTCACAATAACATGTTTAAAGATTCATGATTAGACATAAAAGGAAGACAAGTAAGCAAAGTTCAACATGAGGTTGCATCTCATATTTGAAATCCAGAAAATTGGGAGTGCTTAAACATGCAAAAAGTGAAAATTTAGAATCAAGTATCAGCCTTTGAAAATGCAAAGCTATATAAAACCAATATACTTAATGTCTAGCAGTGAGTAGGTGCTCCATGCAGATTTAATCTTTTACTGTTATTTTCATTGAAAGTAGTGTTTACAAGTTGTTCACAGAAAAAGCCCCTAAACATTCTAAAAATTTGATATACTTTGATTCTTTATATCTAATCTAATAATCTAAGCTTTATTGGAGCAAAATCATCTTCTCTCTCTGTACACAACCGAGTATAAAAGAACATGAGCTATTATTTCAAATTAATTACAAATCTTCTTTTTTTTATTCTGTTAGGAAGGCATTAAAGACCTTCTTGGAACAAAGAGCAGAGGAAAAAGAAAACAACTTGCTGATAACTTAATTAATCTAGAGCTTCTAGAAGACATGAGCTACAATTTATGGAAAAAGCTAAATAATGCTCAACAATGGACAATGAGTGCTGCATAACTGAAGATAATGAACAAAAATCAATTTTTGGCAAGAAAACCTAATGCAAAAGCATAGAGACAATTAGCAACGTGCTGACCCAAATTTATGGACATTCCAATACTCAATAGTAAGGGTTATGATGCTTATAAAAAAAAGAAAATAAATAATGAAAAGGGGAAAGTCTTTCATAGGCAACATTTCCTAATGATTACAAAATGTTTACCTTTCTCTGTACATGGATTCTGGCTCTAGTACGCAATCACATCGCATATAATTCCTACAGCTTTCATTAATTCTGGAATCTGCTACTTTCTCATTAAAATAATTCTCAATAAAATCATCAGAGAATCCATTGACATTTACAGCATCCAGGGTTGTAAAAGAATTTGTGTGCAGCTGTTTCTTATCAGTAACATGAAAATCACTCTCACAAACAATTTGTTCCCCTTGCTCATCCACCAAATCAGCTCCACAAGTATCCCCATTTCCATTTAATTTTTCTGGTCTCCCTATCCTGCCAACCATATTCTCTAGCAAAGAAATGACTATTCTTCTTGGTTTCCTTTTGTTTTTTCCTTTCTCCAGCAAATCAGCCTCTTGGTTGGCAAAATGAGCATTTTCACCATCATGAGAGCCAGCAGAAAAATCATTGGAGTTTGAACTCAAAAATTTTGTGGAATTTGAGGTTTGTGAATCATTTAGATAACTGTCGTTTTCCATCACATGATGGATTCCATGTCCTTGATCCTTCAAAGGATTAGAAGATAATTGCCCTCCGGCCTTGGGATTCAAATACTCTTCATTTTGTGATTTAGCAGCTTCATATGATGAATCTCCAAATTCATATAAATCATCATCACTAGAGCTAGTATTACTGTCAGATGCTGCCACTGAATAGGATTCTGCAGATAGCTGCAAAATTTCTTCCACCAAGTTGTTGCGTCGTTGCAAAATGTCTTCCTCATAATGAGGAGGAGACCTAGGATATGCAGGAGATGAATGAGTGGTCAACAGTGATATGCTTCCATTCCCAACTATTGTATGGACTCCTTGGACAGTAGAGCTACCTGTGTGGGAACTTCTACTTTGCATAGACATGCTACCAGACCCTTCATGTAAATAAGACTTTTGATGCTTCTGTCTTAGATTCATGTTCCCCATCCCTGGTAAAGCAACCCCAGCATATGAACCAGTATCAACAAATGAACTATTAGACTCAAGGAGATTTGTACTGGTCTCATCTCCAGAAGCTTGAAGATCATCCATAGAATCTCTAGAACTATCACAATGGTCCTTCTGTGTTGACTTGTTTGTTGGATGATTTTCCTTTGCATGATGCAATGTAACCCCACAATATGTACTGCAATCCGCAATATTCTCTGATTCATGATCCATCCAGTCCTTAAATTCCCGCAACCAAAGAGTAGAACGCTCCTTTTTCATGAGCTCAACTCTGTTAATCAGATCAACTATTTCAGCTTCATCATCAGATATGTCATTCTCCTCTTTGCTTTGAATCTCATTATCAAAAGATGGAGACTCTTGGTCAGAGGAAAAATAAATGGTCTCTTCTTTATTCGCAATTGAAGCAAGACGAGATACTTTACTCTGAAAAAATAATATAGGGAGATGTCATTACTCTCCAAGTCAATAAACAAAAGTTGACTAGTAGAAAGGAACACACAGTTTTATATTTTAAAGACTTACAAAATAATAAACAAAAGGCAGAAATTTACAGAAATTAAAAAAAAAAAAAAAACATATATTACACACTTGATGCTGGGAGGAATTCAGTTTAGCAAAATGCTGTAGTGTCAAGCAATACATGAAAAGATCATAGCTAAATGTATCATCCCACAAATCTCATGTTGTCAATATATAAATTGTTGACTAATATGTGGACTTGCTCAACACACCATTAAAATTACATACCCTTTTCCTGTTGATATTTCCATCTCCTTCATCATCTCCTATAGCAGGAGAATAAAATCCAAAGCTGGTAGGTCGTTTCTGCCTCTTGGCAATTATGATTTGCCTCTTCCAAAACTCTCTTGCGCTGATTTCTTGGTCGTCTAACTTCACCTGAGCAACCATGCATCAGGAAACAGTTAAAAGTAGTTAGTTTACTAGGACCAAAATTCATAATGAGGTTATGAGAAGCATCCTTAAAATATTCTACTCGTCCAAAAGTTACTACTCTTCTATGCCTTTGAATTAGCATAACTTAAGTATTATGATCTACCAGATCATCACTTACTGCTTCTGGATGAACAACATAGCTGAATACTTGAGCCCGATACCATCGGGCACCGCACAAAGGATTTCCTTCCAACCACAAGTTTCGCAAACATCGGAGGCCAGTAAGGAACTCCAGCTCTGAGAAATTGGAAACAATATTATAGGACACATCAAGGGCTTCAAGTGACTTCAAATTCTCAAGCCCATGTAATGTTGTTAGGGCATTGTTCCTCAAAACAAGTTTAATAATGTGACAGGAGATCTGCACAGAAAAAAAAATCAGTGTAGAAAATAAATCTTTAAGAAAAAATTTTAATTGAATCATTCTGCAAAGTAGAAATTCAGGTTTGACATATATAATTCTAATAAAGGAATCACTTATAAAATAACAGGCAAGTGAAGTTTGAAAATACCCATTGCAGCACTAAATAGAGCTATCTGAGAAAAAGCAAGTTTCACTTATGAACATTTTGCATATCACCTTATCTACCAGAAGATGGAAAGATGAGAGAAATTTCTGTCAGGGATTCTTAAACTGTTTCTTCCTTGGTAATTTTACATCATTGAATAGCATTTTCTTTCCATTAGAGCTAAGTTGAGAACTACTTGAAGTTTAAAATAAAGAAGAAATCTTTCAAAAGCAGACAACTCCCCAAGTGTTTGCAAGCAAGATAAACTCTGAAAATGATCCTTAAATCTCGGAGCTTGGAGAATTCTTGGAAAGAAGTTGATGTATTTGACATTTGTTGGAACCACCCTTACCCAAAATAATTGTCAGATTGCATTAGTTTCGCATACATCAAATCTGCAAATATTAATTACATATTTACATTGCCTTATTAATACACACCCTAATCTTAGTTCTTTTATACGAAATTTGGGAATCAATATGCACACATAACCACCTTGAAGCCACATTCTACTGTTGTTCGTCTCGTGTGCACTCATTTCCACAAAACCACACCCTCTGTCAATAAATCCATAACAAATTCCTACAACTAGGACATCCTCCAAGAAACCAAATAGTTTTGTAACCCTCATCACTCACTGTCCTTTGATTGTTTTTTCACCACTTTCCACATTATCATGTTCCATACTCCACCTCTTGTCTAGCCAAATCACTAGAACCAATATCTATTAGCCTGCTAATTGAAGCTCTAATACCATTCTTTGTAGCTTTAAGGATATGAAACTCTAGATTCATAAATGTACTTGATATCATGCATCTCAACTTCAGCCACCTCTAAATACAATAACATTATTTTAAGCATAATTACAGATTTACATGCGTTAATGCGTAATCAAGCCATGGATTTGAGCAGCAACGTCAAAATTTGAGTTTGGCTTATTTAGTTTCCAATAAAAACCAAATGAGCACCTCGGTCAATTTAGGTCAATAAATTTGCAGCAGATACGTTCCTTTGCAAGTTGCAGCAGTGATCTTTAATAACTCAAGTTTTGGTTAAACTCTCAGAAAGCAATTATGATGCATGCCATAAAAAACAGTATCAACTAAAAAAAAAAACAACAATGAATACAACTACAACTAGAATAAAAAAATCCACCAATCAACAAACTAGAAATGTACTTTGAAATGAAAATATAGTGCATTTTGAAATTTCAAAGCAATCAAATCCTAAGCATAGTATTTAAAGTATAATGGCTGTTATCCCTACCTCACAAAAGGGTGCAATTGATCTCAGATGATTGAACCCAAGATCCAAGTGCTTCAATTTGGTACACTTCCGCAAATTATCCACCTTTGCAAACTTATTTCGACTCAAATCAAGAGTTTCCACAACAGGAAGAAGTTGCAAAGACTCATCCATCAAAATCAGTCGATTACACGCACACGATACAAATGACAACCGATTCCATTGCGGTGAGTCCTTTATCTCCACAATCCTACTAGCAAATACATGCCGTAATGCATCCTAATAGCACAAAAACAATAAAATAAAATAAATAATTCACTAACAATTATCCATTTCAAAAACAGAAGGCAACTACAAAGAACCATACCCTAATTACTAACTAAAATTAATCAGCACAGAGAAATAAAGAAAATTAATAAGTTGTTTCTTTGCTTAATTATACTATAACTTCTCTAACTAAAATTGACATGCCAATCCCTTCATTCAATCCTTCAATTAAACAATTATCTCCTTTAATCAATGCCATTATTAGTATAGAAAATCGTGATTAATTTATTCCTTTTTATGTTTTTCAGGGCTTAAATTTTAACAATAAACAGATTGAATACGTCAAAAAAGATCACAAAAACCAATTCAAAAATTAAAAAAAAAAGACTCACAGTAGAATTGTGACAAACAATCTTCTCCAGAGTATGTCTCAATTCAAGCAATCCTTTGGCAGCCGACGTAGACAAATCACAACCTCTAAGTTCCAAAACCCTCAATCTCCCAAACGGAACCAAACAAACCGGCGTCGGATCACGCGTCGTCGGAGGCAAAACCGAAACAACCTTTAACTCCGTCAACAAACGGAGAATCCGCCGTAACTGCTCGAGAGCACGGTGGTCACCAAGGTCAGAAATGTAAGCGCGAAGATAATCAACTGGAGCTCCGGATAATAAATTCTCTAACTCGTGTAGTGATTCGAGTCGTGAATCGACGTAGCGGAGACCGCCTGGGTTAAGCTTTAAGACAAGGGTCCCGTCAATTAACGAACCGGCTTGTTCTTCAACGAATTTGACTAGTTTTTCTAGATAACGATCTCCTGTTACGATCGCCATTATGAATATATATATATATATAGAGAGAGAGAGAGAGAGGCTTGAGGGATTTAGAGAGAGAAAGGAGGTTTAGGGGAGGTTAAAGAGAAGAGAGAGATGAGTGTCATGGTTTTTGTGTAAAGAAGAAGGAAATGGGAGGGAGAGCGAGAGCGAGAAGGTCTGTTTGTTTGTTTGGGTGGGAGACATAGAAATGGAGGGGAAAGGTTTGACTTCGGCTTTGGCGGAAGCATCTCAGCCCAGGACTAGAAGCGGAGAAGTGAGAACTCTAGTTTGTTGGTTACCGAATTATATGTCGATCGAGGGTGCTTATGAGTGTACCGGTGGTCATTTTTAAAAGTTTTTTTTAATATACTAAAATAATATTTTTTTTAATTTTTAAAAATTAATTTTATGGCAGTGAATCAATTTTAAATTTTAAATTTTTATTAAATACTATTTGAAATATAATTCCAAATAGACGAGTTGTTTAAGCCTCCAAGTAAAACCAAATAAATTAATTTCTTTCAAAATCAATTCAACTCTAGTATTTTTTTTACTATCTTTTAGTGCCATGATTATTACACTATATAACAAGTAAATAACTATGTGATTATTACACTATGATAACAATTAACAATAAAACACATTTAAGAAGATATCAAGCTAAAAAAATATAATTAAAATTGAATAATGTTGTTATACACAACTTTAATTTATAATTTTATTATTGAATATTTTTTAAGTAGTCTTATATGTTTATAACTCCTTAAATAAATTCAGAAATTAACCTAAACAAACTAACAAACTTAAAAGTAAAAAATAAAAAAATTAAACAAACTAAGAAATCTCAAAATAAACAATCTAAAAATATAAAAATAAATAAAAAACAATAAAAAATCCTAAAAATATATTTACTTTTCTAAACTATATAGAAAATAAATAAAAATAACTAAGAAAATAAATATTTTTTCTTAAAAATCCTCCTACATCACCAACTAGTTATAAGCATGTTATTTAAATAAAATCTTATCATAATCTAAAAAGAAAATTTCAACAAAACAAAAAAAAAAGAAATCATAATAATTTTTATGCAGTGAATGAAAATATAAAAGAATAATAAATTCATAAAAACTATATAAAAATCACAATAATATATATATATATATATATATATATATATATATATATTATTCTCATTGAATATCCATATGCATTATTTAAAAAAAAAACTTTGTATGTTAAACTCAATATATAATTATTCATTAAGTAATTATACATATTACCATAAAAAAACATAATTTTATTAAAAGAGAACGGCATAATCAAATAATTTATTAAATACAATTGTAATTATTTATTTAAAGTGGAATTTATTTTAAAATATTAATATCTCTAAGGGTTAAGTGAATGAAGTTCATGTGTGCATAGGCTTTAAAAGACAACCTAAGCACGCCTAGGTTTGCAATGGTAGGGCAAGTGTTATTAATAATAAACTAAATCTGTTCAGTGATTCTGTATAAGTTTATAAGAAAATGCTAAGTATTTTTTTATCTCATTTTTTTTTGTTTTTTATACTTTTATGGATTTGTTTTTTGCTTTTTTTTGTGTATTTTTTTTAATAATTTTTTGTTTAATTTAGTTTGTTAATGTTAATTTTTTTATTTAGTTATCAGATTTTCAAAACACGGATCCCGGATTTGACGGGTTAACCTGGTTTGACGAGTTAACCTGAATTTTTTTTCTTTTCTTTTTAATTAATAACATATACTAAAATTGTTCAGTGTTTCACTGTGCAGTCCATAGTGAAACGTTAAGCTGCTTTATTTTTTGTTTTTATTTTTTTCTGTTTTATTTATTTTATTTTTTTGTTTTTTATGCCTTTATGGGTTTTTCTTTTTTTTTTTTTGCTTTTTTTGTGTTTTTTTTCTTTTAATGAATTTTTTTGTTTAATTTAGTTTGTTAATATTAATTTTTTTTAGTTATCAGACTTTCATGACACGGATGCTGGGTTTGACGGGTTAACCTGGTTTGACGGGTTAACCTGGAATTTTTTTTTTTTTTGCTTTTTTTAAAGTTTGACGAGTTAACCCGGAATTTGTTTTTTGCTTTTTTTCTTTTTAATTAATTTTTTTCCATTTAGTTTAGTTTTTTAATGTTAAATTTCTTTCTATTTAATTATCAAACTTTCATGACACGTATCTCAGGCTTGTTGGGTTAACCCGTCAATTTTGTTTTCTATTTAGTTATCAAACTTTCATGATGCGAATCTCAGGTTTGATGGGTTAACCTGGTTTGAAGGGTTAACCCAGTTAATTCATATTTTTTTCTTTTTCTTCATTAGTTTTTTTCTTCCTGATGGTTTTTTTTCTTTGTTTTTTTAATTAATCTATTTAATTATCACACTTTTATAACACGATCTTGCAGCCAGACCCACATTCAAGACTCTTGGGTCTGGTGTTGTAGCCAGACTCACTTAAACTTGAGTCATGTAAGTTTAATATTATTATTAATATTATAAATATTAATTTTGGGTCAAGTATTGCAGCTAAACCAAAGGCTCTTGGACATATCTTTGCAGAAAGACCCAACACTCTTAGATCTTAGCCTTTTTTGATATTTTTATGCAAGAAAAAAAATTTAACCCGTGGCGTGTGCTTTTGTTTTTTTTTTTATCTTTTTCTTTTTAAGCCTTTTACTATGGATTGCACAATACAGTTCACAGTGAAAAGGCTGATGCCTTTAGTTTTTTTGTCTTTTTTTTAATTATTTTTTTTAATTTAGTTTCTTAATATTAAATTTTTTTCTATTTAATTATCAGACTTTCATGACATGGATCTCAGGTTTGACGGGTTAACCCAGTTTATTCAGATTTTTTTCTTTTTCTTTATTAGTTTTTTTCTTTCTATAATTTTTTTTCTCTTTGCTTTTTCATTTTTAATTAATCTTTTTTAATTTATTTCATTAATAATAAATCATTTTTCTGTTTAGTTATCACACTTTCATGACATGAATTCCAGGTTTGACGGATTAATCTAATTTGGCGGGTTAACTATGTTGATTCAGATTTTTTTTCTTTTTTCTCATTAGTTTTGTTTTTTCAATTTCATCTTTTAATATTGTATATAGTCCACAGTAAAAAGGCTAAGGCCTTTAGTTTTTTTTTTTTTTGCTTTTTTCTTTATGCCTTTCACCGTG
>Ga0325405_1007928_pt1 | contig 10620 bp, 9 predicted proteins | sample PopdelMetagenome_21_FD_205663 | JGI IMG/M metagenome (GOLD analysis project Ga0325405, IMG submission 205663) | Populus deltoides microbial communities from Bellville, Georgia, United States - Xylem-Control-R2 | ecosystem: Host-associated > Plants > Phyllosphere > Stem > Wood/Secondary xylem...
TAAAAAACAACATTTAATTACCACATCTCCAAACATGAACTCCCCCTCTTAAACAAGGAAAAAAACAAGACAAGTTAGATTTCACATCATCTAGTTGTAAGATATGTTCAAAGAGAAAAATATCCAGAGTTTTCTTTCTATTTGATCAGTAAAAATGGGAATTGTTTGATTGTATTTACAAAGTTTTAAGTTTTTTATTTAATTTTTTAATATCATAGATAGTTTTCTAAGAAAAACAAATCATCATTTGATGCTGTCGGTGACCTAATACCAAAGCATGATTGCTCTGCTTGCATAATTGCCTTGGCATCCTTGTTAGATATGAACAACACATGGTGATAACAGCAACAGTCAATCACTCAATTAAGAACCCAACTACCAATTTGAATTTAAATTTAAATTTAAATCAAGGAATTTAAATCTATGCTCTATTTTATAAATTAAAAAAAATTAAATGAGGGATCACAGTGTAATAAATTAATCTCTCAATGGTAGTTGCAATGTCCCATGAAATGCAGAAGTATAAGCAATCAAGTGTCTAACTGATCCCAATTTATTTTATTTTATTTTATTTTATTTTATTTTAAAGGGTGGTTGGTTGTGGCAGAGGGTGAAATCAGAGGCCCATGATCTCTTGTTGATAAAACAATCTTAGTTGCCGAAATTCATGTGCAATCACCATGGAAATTCCAAACATTTATGAGGAAGGAAGGTCGTCTTGGTGGGACCAATGTCATAGATTGTCTACAAAACTCCACTCTGCCCGACTAGCTTCATCTTGTTGACTAGTTTACAATGACATCACTAATTATCAATTTATTTATAATATAAAAACATTAAAAGTATTATAAAACACTAAGCAAACATAATTTAATTTTTTTTTCTCAAGTTAAAAACATTTTTAAAACATACTAAAAAAATAAAAAAATTTATTCTTCCAAACACACCCTTTTAATGGCCCCACGAAGAAAAACCATGATATAAACATACTAGTTTACAATGACATCACAAGCATAGTTTAGAATCGAAGTTGATCTAATTTACAAGTTATTAGGGTTTGTTATATTTTTTTAAATTAAAATAGTGTTGAATAATTAATTTTTTTAATAAATAAATAAATAAATTAATAATCAAGTTTTGACTGGCTAGATCTGGACCGATTAAGTTACCCATGTCAATTTAAATTTTTAACCCGGTCTTGTCTTTAATTGACCGGTCAAACAATGATCACGAGCCCTTGGAATGAGATATTCCACAAAGTTAGAAAAACACAGTACAATATACCACGTTACAGATTAAAATGTTCCGATTCCTTGGCCGGGCAATCTCCAATCGGGGTTTAGTTACCGTTTAGAAACATGGCTATGACTGTGTTTTTAAAAAATTTAAATTTTTTTTTGGTAAAATTTAATATAGTTTGTACGTTTTGGATCGTTTTGATGTGCTGATGTTAAAAATAATTTTTAAAAAATGAAAAAACATCATCGGCATGCATTTTGACACGAAAAATTATTTGAAAAACACCTACAACCATACTATCAAACACGCTCTAATATTCATGAATAAAACTGGAAACTAAAAAAAAAAAAAACGAAGATTATTGAAAGATAAAGACACATGCCCTCACTCGGGGGACAGGCATGTGGCTCTAAGACAACAACTCACCACATGATTTATACAGTTGCAATAAAGACAGAGCTGATGTTTTAAAAATGGATAAATAATTTAAATAAAAAAAAATATGTATTGTCAGATTTTACCATTCTCTCTTAATTATCTTCCTCCACCATTAACAAAACTGCACCTCAGCACCGATCTCCCTAAATCTGACTCTTTAGCACTGATTAATTACATTTTGACCATACCCCAATTATCATCTACCCATCACTTAAGTCCTTAATTAAAAAATATTCTCATTTAGGTCCCTACAATCAGACGATTCCCAGTTAACCCCCTGAACTTTTTCCCTATCTTGTTTTCAACATATTATTCAATTCCTGAATATACTCCAAGTAAAAACAAAAAAAAATATTAAATTGATTTGAAAAAATATTAGAATTCATAAAAAAATGATTTATTTGTCTTGAAACTACACTGTATTTTCATTAATTCAAATGGTATAGTGAGATTGATCTGATCTTGTTGGATAAATAGAAACTCAATTGATAATAATTTGTTTGAAGATCCATTTGAGAATCATATGATATTTGCTTAAAACTATACGTTTTCTGCGGGGATTAATCTGGTCAAGTTTATCAATAGTGGCCCAATTGATAAATACTATTTGTTTGGGGATCCACTTGAGAATCAAGTAATATTTATAGATCAAAGAAGTCATTTTCAAAAAAATAATAAAAAAAGCGCACAGATCCAAATTCCAAACCCGACTCTCTCTCAAGCTCTTACATGACGTAAAACATTAAAGAAAACAGAGGAGAGCTAGGTGACTTACTGTCTCCCTTCGCATCTACTACACTCTCTCTCTTTCTCTCTCTCCCCCTCTCGCAGTAGATCTTATCATTCTCTTTCTCTTTCTTTTTGACATACATTTTGCTGCTTCAGAAAGGATAATATGTGGATGTTGCTGGCAGCCATGAAAGAAGCTTAGCTAAAGAAAAAAGAAAAAGCAACAAAGAAGGAAAGAAATGATGATGAGTAGTAGTAATAATAATAATAACGGTAATTATAGGAGTGTTAATGGGAGTTTGAGAGAGTCTTTAGTGGGAGGGAGAAATATTCCGGTGGGGTCCCAGTACCACCGCCGAGGTCATAGTTTGACGGGCGGCGGTGTTTTTTCTAAAGATAATCACAACAAGGATGAGAACTTGGATCTCTTCTCCAAGAACCGCCGCAGTCTCTCTGTCGCCTCCTCCGATGAATCTTCTGATGGTATGTTTTGGATTTTTTTTTACCAGTTTTGTTCCCGGAGATGCCCTCGGTGGTTTTCTGTGTTTCTTGCAATTCTTCCATGGAGACGCTCGAATGAAGAAGAGGATGGTTTGGTCATTTTGTTGATGAATGAGAGATTTGGAAATGAAAACGATGTTATATTTAATGAACACTATACTTATAATCAAAGAAACAGGAAAAGAAATGCAAACGGTGCCGTTTCTTTTGCTAGCAAAGAACTATTTCCTTTTCTTTTGTGCCTAGATTTAATGGATTTGATTCATTATTTATTGGTTTTGAATTTACATTTATGGTGATTTTCATCTGGGATTTTCTTAAATTCCCATTTTGATTTAGCCAGCTCAGAATCTTGCTTGTCTACTTTCTTTTTTGTTTGTGGGGACGAAAATATGTGATGGCCTTATGATTTGATGTGGGGTTATTGGTTACAGTTTCAGTGAAATTGGGGAGACTTTCAGTTGGACCAGCCAAACTTGCGAGGAGTGGGATCGATGATCTGTTATCATCAGAAGGAGGGAAGCATGATTATGATTGGTAAATCTTTGATGCTTTCCGGATTTAGCAGTTGCATGTTAGAGTCACTAATTTTTTTGTTCTTTTTTTTTTTTGGTCAACAGCATTGATGCTGGATGTGTCTGGTATAAGATTCGATTCGTTTCGAGTTTTGGATGCAAAGTTGAAACTTTTTCAACAGATTGAAATTCGTTTTTGATATGTTGGATTGATAGTTTTAGAGGAAACATAGCTCGCTCAAGGTTCACATTGTCGTGGAATTTGGAAGTCCTTCCACTTTGGATAATCACCTCTTTCTATAATGAATTTAGTACAATTTAGAAAAGCTGAAAAGATTAAAAAAAAAATAGAATTCTGAGTTTTAAGTGGACTGCACCTTGGGATCTCATATAGAATTTTGCATTCTAAGCTTTGATGAACTCAGAACGGAAACTCTGCTTTGTTCTGGTGCTTCTAAAAGTTGCAGACAACTCTGCACGGCTTATTTCAAATAATGAGACATTGTATTGTACAGGATAGGAAAGAGATCAGGAGATTCTCTCACAATGGAAGATCACATGATTACTTAAATATGATTCAGAATGTTTCCATGGAAGTGCTTTCCTGTAGAAAAGAAAAATTACATTTTAAGTATGAGTTAAAGCTCCAAGACATTGTCCCATTGTTTATTTGCTTATTTATACTGGGCTGACAAGGATTTAGCGGATAATTTAGGCTTGAAATCATAGTAGTTAAATGTTCCTTTTGTGTTGAATGAACGCTTGCAGACCAAGTTTATTACTCTTGTATCGAAATTATTACTTCCACAAACCAAAAAACTAGCATTCAAATGCTGTCATCCATACTTATTTCTTTTTATGTCATTAGGCTTCTCACTCCCCCTGGAACTCCTCTTTTTCCGTCATCAGAAGGAAGTGAATCACAACCAACTTTAGTGGCTCCACGAAGCAGTTCTTTGGCTAGATCAGCTTCTACTACCAAGGCGGCATCTAGGGTATGCCCTGCTTCTTTTCTTTCTTTAAGCTATCACTGTCAGTCTTACCCCAATTTCAGATCATTTTATGCTTGTTGAATTAGCCCCTTCTGGTTGAACAATAGTATTTTCATTTTAGGAGTTTTTTCTGATAATGGGAGGACATGGGATCAGCTATCAAAGTTTAAGCCTAATTCTTACCTGTGTTTTCAGCTTTCAGTTTCACAACCAGAGAGTTACCATTCCTCAAGGCCAACTAGAAGCAGCTCAGTGACTCGACCTTCTATATCTTCTTCACAATACAGTACCTATTCCTCAAATAGGTCCTCTTCAATCCTAAATACAAGCTCAGCCTCTGTCTCATCTTATACTAGACCATCCTCCCCAGTCTCCCGCACACCATCTATAGCAAGACCTTCCACACCATCAGCCCGCCCGACACCATCACGTTCCTCAACTCCATCAAGAGCTCGTCCAGCCCCCACCAGCTCTTCAATTGACAAGACTCGACCCTCTCAAAATTCAAGACCCTCAACTCCAAGTTCCAGGGGACAAATTCCTGCAAACTTGAGTACAGCACCCCCTAGATCAAATTCTCGTCCATCAACTCCCACACGTCGGAACCCAGCACCTTCCTCATCCACTGCCTCAAGCCCTTCAACTTCTGCTGGACGAGTTCTTTCAAATAATCGCATTCCTGGACCAACATCCCGACCAAATTCCCCAAGCCCTCGAGTCCGTCCACAACAGCCAGTTGTTCCTCCTGATTTTCCTCTTGACACACCTCCAAACCTCAGAACAACTTTGCCAGACAGGCCACTTTCTGCAGGCAGGTCCCGGCCAAATGTTCATGCAACTATGAAGGGGAACCCAGAAAGTGTAGGCTCTGTGATTGCACCAAGAAGACACTCATCTCCAATTGTCTCACGGGGAAGACTCACAGAGCCATCTGGAAAGGGCCGTGTGCATAGTAATGGGCATATTGCTGATGCACCTGAGCCTCGAAAGGTCTCGCATGTGTCAGAATTAGGAATGAGAAAACCTGTGAAGTCATCATCAACAGCCTCAGAGAGCACCGGGTTTGGGAGGACTATATCTAAGAAGTCTCTGGATATGGCCATCAGGCATATGGTATGGGTTCTCTTCCATCCATGTTATGATAAACTAGCTTTTTATGCTGTGTAGCATCCCCGCGTGCATGCAATTTGAATGAGATATAAATTTGCTAGTTGGGTGCCAACATTTATCAACTTTCAAATGCTCTTTTTCTTGAAAATTTTCACTGAAACTGAGAAACATGTTTTTGTCAAGTTGATAATCTTCTAGTCTGGCTTCCTAATGAGTTGGAATTCAAATGATTGATTTGATCATTGTCATCCATGTTGATTACAAGTGCAAATGTCTGTGCATCACACAATGCCATGCTACTACCTTCATTATAATAGAACCTAAACAATGACAATGCTGTTTATTTGTTGGCTGCCATTGAACTAACAGCATGATCTTTTTACATTTTATTCCCTGGCTGTTGATTCAAATTCCTTACCTTGAAAATTATGAGGTGCGGCTGAGATGAATTGCCAGTTCTTTTGGCCGAGATCTTGGACTGATGATGGCATTGTCTATTAGGTTAGCTGACATACTTGGAAAGAGGTGCTTTGATTACCTGCTATTACTAATGCAATAAAAGATTTTTGTGTTTGGTTTCTGTTGCACGGAACATTATTTTTTTCTGCCTTCAAGAGACAGTTCTATGTTTTAAGATAATCCTAAAAGTATATCAATTCGCTGTTGTAGGACTTGAGAAATGGCACAGGAAGCACCCGATCGCTTACAAGCACCACCCTCTTCCCTCAGAGCATTAGATCTGCCACTCCCAAGACCCACTCTGCCCGTTCCAGGAGTGCTCCAGAATCCATCAACAATGGAAATTTGCAAAATGGAGATGTTTTGGAAAATGAAAGCTACTTTAGCAGGGCTACCGAAATCAGGCGTGAAGCAAATGATGGACAACGATACTCTGCAAAATTGAGTGAAGTTGTTGACATCTGTGAAAGCTCTCGTTATGATGCAATATTACTCAAAGAGGATTTAAAGAACACGGATTGGCTGCACAGTATTGATGATAAATCTGATCAAGGACCCTTCTTTGATAATGGGTTTGAGCCTCTGCCTGAACCTTTCGGCCTATTATAACATCTAAGAAAAGATGCTTTTTTTCGATAATATTTTTTTTTCCCAAAATTATAATCTGTTCCGTTTAATTTATTTGCTTACTTGGAATGAATGAATGATGTAAACTTCTAACACTAAGAACTGATAAAGTGAAGAGAGTGTATTTTCTGCAATGAAATGATGATTTCAGTGTTGGAATTTCTGTTTACATAGATGCTCTAGCTTGTGAATGCTTAAAACCCTATATAGCATGTGATGCATCAGTTGCAATCTTCTATCTTGTTCTTTCCCCGAGCTTGCAGCTAGGGTTCTTGTTTCAATAACCAAAAGAACTTCCAAAAAAGCAACTAGGATGGCAGTAGTCCAGGATATCAACACTCTACACAGCTTGTCTGAAAAGTGAAAGCTATCCAGTTTCTTTGTTCGTCATCATGAGAATCTCCGGCAGGACTGGAAACTTTATAGCTCTGACTTCTTGTTGAAGCATTGATGGACTTAATCCAGAATACAAGTATAAAAAGAGCAGGCCATAAAAGTGGGCTAGGCTTTGCAAAACCTGAAGCCAGTAGTAATCTATCTATTTCTTGATCACATCAAATTAACGAACTTAAAAATGTTACAAGTTGTTTTCTTAAGAATTACGAATTATGTTTTCTTAAACACCAAAAAAAAAAAAAAAAACAGGATGCAACTGGACTTGGTGAGATTGAATTGAAAGATATTCCTGCCACTGAACTGCACTTGGTGCACCTCAGCTAGAGCCTAGAGGTAATCTTTGACATTGATGCAACTGGCTTTCTCTCCGTGTCAGCCCAGAGGAAGGGCTCGTTATTTAAACACGTCATTCGAACTTTAACTGAAATCACCAGGGAAAATAAGAGAAGAGTGTGGATGAGGGGATGCGGTGTGAGAAACAAGATGTGCCAAGGGCTACCCTGACTGGATTTAGAAACCTGGCAGTGATCACAATGAGGAGACTAGAGAAAATGATCCTTCGAAAGGAGGAGGAGCTCCATCAGAAGGTTCCCAACGATTTGTTGCTTACGATATTTCAGACGCTAAAGATTCTGTTGCTGAGTTGAAGAGTTTTTTAGCACTACAAGGGATTGTAAGTTACAATGTTCTGTTCTGACGAGATCGGATCCCCACCAGTTGGGCTACCCCTCTCTTCTCTCCACCAACTTGGACTGATGATGCTTGACTCTAGACACCTAGTCTTAATGCAACGTGTGATCAAGTAATGTGGAGATTTACCATACCAATAATGGTAAATTTTCTACTTCGTCACCTTATGATTTGCTTCCGGACCAAGATTGGGAGGAGGTGAGGCGTATATCGGTATTTGGAAGCTGGTTTGGGGCTGGAAAGGTCCAAAACTTAATGCTCTAAACAAGAAACGAGTGCCCCATTTATAGTAAAGCTCTGGGAACTTTTTTTTTTGCAATTAAGCAAACTTCAAGGACGGTTGGAAGCTGAATTTTTTGGCTCAATTATGAGCCGCCATCAACTGTCACTTAACAGAGTATATAAAGAAAAACCTTCACCAAATTATAGGCAGATGTCTGGTATCGTGTGACAAAGGAACGACGAGCACACATATAATATTATAACCTGGTAGGAAGATCAAACATACAAGGAAAGCTAATCCCTTGTTTGTTTGCATAGGACATGCATGATGCATTTCACACACACACTGGTGAATTCTGAAATTCATTAAATTAATAAAGCAAGAAAATCAGGAGCCAGTCCCTGCTACAACGCATAACAAGAGAAAACTGTTCAAACGAAACCATGATCAGGACCTTATAGAGGAGGCTTGCCCAAGCCAAGTCCAGCAACCTACTTACAGTTTGTCTATATTCTGTCATGCCTGTAAAGGTCTTAGCCGCTAATCATGATGCGATGTTAGTCTTCTCCATAATGTACCTCAGTTAATTGGCATGAAGCATTGACCGTTGTGTATTCATGGTAATGCCATTGCCTTGTTCTTGGCAAGTTCAACAGTACAACGATCAGTAGACCCAGTCTTGCTAGCATGAAGCCTTGTCAAACCAAACATGTGTTCAAAAGATGTTACCATGTTACACCCCTTCTTTTCCTCTTGATGTAATAGTGGAGCAATGATGAAGGATTTGGATGAGGGATGTCAAAGGGCCAGAGACTTTTTCAAGCGACAGGTTGATTTTCAGCAAAATCTGTCATCCGTGTAGTTTTCCAAGGAAGCCAGCTTTTGTTTGGGTCTAAAAGAAAATCTTGTCATTTATTGACTAACAAAGGCTCTTCATGTGCAAGTGCTTTAGAGGCAAAAACGTCAAAGCTGCATATGGTGTTTGTCGACAAAGAGGGCGGTCTTGCAGGCTGCAAAATGCTGGCAGAAGGAATTTTTGGTTCTGCTGAATTCTTATTCAGCAGCAAGCACATTTGTATGTAAAATGCTCACAATCTTATCTTTGCAGGAAGGTCCAACTCGTGCATAATCTCATGAGTTGGAAACTTGACAGCAACACTTTCCTAATGGCATGTGGTTTGCCAAGTAATTTGCTCTGGATTGAATACAGTTCTTCATTTGAATTTGAAACTGAAATCTGGACCTATCGTGAGCATTTCTGGCTTTGTTGATTTCCTTGGGAGCTCAGGTTCTTTTAAGATACGGCGGAAGCTCTTAATCCAAAATCATCAATGCTCCTGCAGCAATTTGAGGTTCTTAAATTTGTGTCAAACAATGATGACAGACAGAAGAATGGAGCGAAAGCATGGCAGCCAAATATAGAACCTCAAACATAACATATGTACAATTATGTCATGGATTGCAGGTAAGAAAAAACATCAGTTACCTGTGATGATGCTGCTCTGGCACAAACAGAAGAAAGAATTAACTCTAACCTGTGTGCACCATTTTGAGGGGTTTTAGAAATTCTGCTGCTTTACAAGTTCTCCCTGTATCACGAAGCCTGCTTACTATGTTTTCTGAGCTTGTAATTAACGAATTATGAACATCAAACGACACCAGGAGTTCCCCCAAACACTTCAGTAGGAATGATAATACTCTTTCAGGTCGATGGAAGATCCCCATTGAAGTGCTCAGAGGAACTCTAGGGGACACTTGATCTGTGCTATTAACAAAAACAAAAACAAAAACAAGAAAAAAAACTAAGATGAGGGTAAAAACACAGTGGATACACTCTCATTGCACTGTGGACTTCAATAGTTCTCTGGCTTTTGTGTTTTTTTTCCCCTTCTTCCGAGGCTTTCTTTCCTCTCCTTTCCACTTGCTTCTTCTTCTCTGTTTCAGTGTGGCGGTGTGTTTTTCCTTCACGCCCTTCTTTCTTCTCCCTTCGTTAACCAGCTGGCCTTATTATAAAAAATAAAAATAAAAATTGAGCCCAGTCATTTACAGTTACAGTAGACCGTCAGACAAGAATTGCATAGTATAGTTACTTTTTTTTTTTTTTGTTCTATATATAAAGTTTTTGCCATGATTGCAGGGTAGAAAGATATTTTCCATGAGACATGAGACAGAGAGGTCATTCGTGAAGTGACTGGGGGCAATTTAATAGTTTATATTTTTTATATAGTTGAATTATACAAATGCTCTTAAAAGGCATATTTTTTTACAAATATTACAATTACTTTGTTGTTCTTGTCAAAGTGTATTTTAGTATTTTTTTCATGGTTTTTTTTTTATTTATTATACTCTATTTGCATTAGGGGCAAATTAGTATTTTTAAAAATAAAAATAATAATAAAAAAGATCGATGGTACGTATGAGACATGCACCAGAGAGTGGACTCCACCCGCGTCCTGCAGGAGGTGCATGCGATGTTATTTGATAATCAAAATTTCTCAACCACCATGTCTTCCGAAGTGTCCAATGAAGGTAAAGCTTATGGGGTGGTGTGTGTTGCTCAAATCATAACTGTTTCAGTGGTTGTCTTCTCATAAGACTGTTTGCCGCGTTGTTCGCATCACTGAGCTGAGGCTGCATGCGTTCCTTCTCTTTCCTTTTTCACATCAGTTGTCTCTTCAAGATGCTTCGATTGGTTGCTCAG
>Ga0325405_1007932_pt1 | contig 10614 bp, 9 predicted proteins | sample PopdelMetagenome_21_FD_205663 | JGI IMG/M metagenome (GOLD analysis project Ga0325405, IMG submission 205663) | Populus deltoides microbial communities from Bellville, Georgia, United States - Xylem-Control-R2 | ecosystem: Host-associated > Plants > Phyllosphere > Stem > Wood/Secondary xylem...
TTCAGATTTCAAGAACTGTGAGATTTATTCTTCCATTTATTTTTGGTTTGTATTATGAATGAGTATGTTTGTTTTCCTATGCATATTTCGTATGATTGTTTATCTTAATTGCTAGAGCGGACTCTAAATTATTATTGTGAACAATCTATTGCTAAGTTTGATATCAAAACCGGAGTTGTGGTATATAAACTTGTGAAGCAACTAAGCTTGATAATTGTAGCGGAACTACGTTATTAAACTTAGGGAGAACATTCGATCAAAGCAACACAAGCTGACAACTTGGTTGTTAAGATTAATGAATTTATCTAGATCTTAAGGCTGCCATTGGATTAAATCATTAGTGCGGACACTGTGATTATTTGTTGGTTAGGGTTAGTTATACGGCGGATCCGTTAATTAACCAATGTTAAGAAAAGATAAAAATTCAGAATATAAGCTGAAGTTTCGTTTCAAGGATCGGTTCTGATTTCTGTAGGTGGATGTGTGCTTGCAACCAAGGTTTGTTTTCTTGATATATTTCAGTTTTAATTGATTTTGTTTGTTAGTTTAATTTCTACCATAGTTTAAGATCATTGCAAATCAAACCCCCCCAATTATATAACGTATAGCGTAAAAATCTGAACTAAACCTTCCTTGTGGGATCGACCCCTTGCTTGCTCTATACTATCTTGTGTGTTTTAAGCTAGGGTAATTAATTTGTGCGACCGCGACATCGCAACAATTGGACTTCTGTAGCTCTAGATATTAAATTTTGAATGGCCAAAGATCAACATTGGCAGAATGCGAGATTTGACTTTGCAGGATGTGATTTCCATGATCTTTCTCTTTTTATTTTTCTTGCATTACATTTCCAGAAAGGTATGGATGTTAGCTTTTTAGTGCCACTAGAATCACTTCATTTCGATCTCTAGAACCACGCTCTACACAAAACATTGACTGAACGTCAAATTTGCCAATTACCTCTAATTTACTCCATTTTGCATCTTTCATCCAAAAGTGCCTTCAAAACATAAAACAAAGAATATCAAGGTATTTTATATATAAAACATGGACAAAACATTAGGTAGATGTGGGTGAAACTATCGAATAATATAGTTACATAACACTTTCTTGATTGCATGCATAGAAATTTATTTTTCAAATCTTTCATCATACATTACAAAGACAAGTACAAATGTGGAAGGCTAGATATATTGGTAGCACTTTCTCGAGGATTGGGACTTTTGAGGGAAAATGCCTATAAAACACATATAATCACAAAATTAAAACAAATATATACACAATTATAATTTCTAATATTTTCAAAACTATACGAGCAAAGATCACAACTTTAACACATTTAAAAGAACATCAATTCTATGTCAAATTCATAATTCAATACACATTTCAAATGGGCTCATTATGAAGTTCAAAACAAAGGCATTGAAAGAAACATTGGATGAACTGGATATGCAAGTTTCGGTCAAGGTTGAACTTGGGATCCTTTTGAGCATCAAGAGAAGGCCTTAGTACATTTAATTCATGTGCAAGAGGGACCCAATCCACATTTATTTAAGCCATGAAGTTTTAACAACAAAGATGCCAATTTTATATCAGTTTCAGCCAATCTTGTTTTGTGATGTTTCCATGTGTTTTGTGGATTCCTAACTAGTTTTGGATTTTCTATTATGTGTGGGAACATTAATTATTTCATTTAAATATTAGAATTTATTATTTTTATTTTGTTTCCTTGTAGTAAATGAAATAAAGGAATTCCAACTGACTTAGAAAACACATGTGGTGACAAAGTTTTCTTATTGTGCAAGGAGAATAATTTAGGAATTTAATTATGTTTTCTAGTATTGAAAGGATACCAAGAGGCGAAAAAGAGGAGCATTAAAGGCAACATTGTTTTCCTTCCAAAAGAAGGATAAAGACAAGCTGAGATAATAATCTTATTCTAACTTGGAAACCAAAGGGGCAACAACTTCTGTTTTAGTTTTTAGGATTATTGAGTCGCATTATAAACTATAAATAAGTCTTGTATCAGACCTATAATGTTTTTTTTCTTCTCTTCTCACAACAGAACAAGACTTAGACTTACAGGCTTTATTTTTATTTTATTAGTTACAACCCAAGGTTTATTTGAGTTTAATTAATGTTTTCTTTTCTACTAGGATCCAAGGCATATTTGAATTAGGGTTTAGGATTACTAGTAAAGGTTTTAGGTCAGGTTTTGTAAGTGAGTTAATTCAGCCTATAAAGGTAGATTCATTAGAGTTAATTTCTCAAAACTATTTAAACACATGTAAAGCCTAAATTTCAGCACCTTTGATGAATAATACTTTTGAACTTTTCAGTTTAACATGTGAAAGAGATTCTTGTATTTTTTGGTTCTTGAACGAAATGAATCTGACTTATTGAAAATTAATTGACTTTGTGGCACCATTGAACTTTACCTTGAGACAGGGTTCCATTATGTCATACTCCTATCAGACCACTTTTAACTTTTCAGGATTAGAACTCAATCTTAATTGTGGGTTGCATGACCATGTAATCATGAGGTTTGAATCAATTGGTATTAGAGCAAGGTTCCGAGAACAGGTCATGTCCTTCTGAATTTTTTATTTTTCTAGTGTTCGTTAAGTTTTTTCAGTGTTTGTGTTAATCTTTTTCTTCTTCTTTATGTCTGTGACATACTAGTAAAAAAATTATTATTTTTTTATTTAACTAAAAATATCATTAACATAAAAGTAAAAAAAATAAAAAGAAAAGACATTATTCAAAGCTTGTTGCAATTCTATCACAAATACACAACTGATAGAGAACCTTAAGCAAACCACCTCAAAATTAATTGAAATTTCATATACTTGCTTACTAGGAGTGAAATCACAATATATATATATATATATATATATAAAATAAAATTAAAGTTGGGATTATTTAGATATCTTTTTCTTAAGGTTTCAATTCGAGGTTTAATTTTTTCACAAACTGATCATACCCATTTTCAATACCTAGACATAAGAGAATGACCTATAAATTGAGATATATATTTTATTGGGTATCAAGATGCTACATATTGAATTTTAAGCTTGGGTGTCAATTCTGGTGCTTTAAAATTATGTAACAATTGGATTTGCATTAAGTTCCAAAACGTGTTTGTCTACTATTTGTTTTGACTAAATCAGTTTTCTTCTATTATATTTGGGTTATTTAGGAGTTAAATAAGTGTCTTCATTAATTTTTGCTTCTTTTTATTTCACATCTTCGTTTCATCACAATTTGTATGAATTTGCATTACTACTTGCAAAATCATGATTATAGTTTTGTTTTGCTTGTTTTCGGTATATTTATTGATTCTTGAGCCTATATTCATAATTGGATTGCATTGTGAAAGCCTCTAACTTTGATTGGTTGGATTTTCAGTTTCAAAAGAACCGAAAGAAAGCAAGTTATGAGATAAAGAATGTAAAGTTTATTAGGTTGAAAAGCCTTGATTTTGTGTGAAACACGAGAGGTGTGAGGATATATTTTGTACTACTCACCAAATTTTTATAGATTTTAAAGGATGTTTGAAACAATAAATTAACGACACCAAACGCCAAATTCTCTTTCCAAATACGAGTTATGGGCCAACAAATTAAACTCTTGACTAAGGTGACCAAAGAGCCGAGGATAAAATGGACTCAAGGAAACAAAAAAATAGTGGGGCTGATTGCCGAAGAAGTAATGTTCAAAAGGTTGTAACTAATTTTGATGAGTTTGTTGATGATAAGATAGATGTGGGTGATGATGGCTATGTGTTTATATCTGTGGGCCAAGGAAATAGGTTTGAATCAAATAGAGCAAAAAGGAATGTAAGCTTCAGACATGTGAAGTTTTCGATCAGAGAGAGAATTCTTGATATTTTAGGCATCGTGACGATTCAGGTGGAGAGTTAGGTATCATTAAGTTGAAAATACCTATTTTTCAAAGAAAGAATGATCTGGAAGCACATCTAGAATAGAAAAAAAGTGTTGATTGGATCTTTGACTATCATCACTACAAATAACATAAAAAGATAAAACTTGTTGTCATTGAGTTTACATATTATGCACTAATATGGTGGGATCGACTTGTTTTGAGTAGGAGAAACAATGGTGAAATGCCTATTAAGTCACAGGATGGTGATTAGTACTTAAAAGTGAATTTTTATCAAAGTTTTATATCATCATTTTGTACTTGAAGTATCAATAACTTCTTAACTAAAGCATGTTTTATAATAACAAGTTTGATACTATAAGATATCTTTAATTTATGATAAATGTTCATCTTAAATGCAGGCCTATCATATAAATCAAATGATTGATTGATGAGTTTAATTACTAAAATTGAGAAGACAAAGAGAGGGGCAAACTTTTTATTCAGACAAGAAGATAAGGATTTTAACCAAGTCAAGATGTGGCCACCCACTCAACAATTAGTCATCAAATCAATAGTTCTAAATTTTGGCCTATAAAAGGAGGCATTTGCCATGCATTTAGGCATCTTGGTTTTTATATCAAGATCATGTTCCTGCTCTCTTTCTTTATATTTTTGTAATGCTTAAGTTTTGTTTTCATTAATCTCTTATTTATGCCTTTCATTTCCTTTACATACTTATATAAACATGTTCTCCTCTTGTTTATCTATGTTTCTATTATTCATAATGTTCAGCTTAGTTTATTATGTTAAGGTTAGGTTACACTAATGGTGTAAGAATAAGTATAGTATAAACTCAACATGAACTTTAATGTTAGATACTAACATGTTTTGTATTTGTTATCTTGTTCACTTTTAATACTTTTGTTGTTAAATGGTTAATCTAGATTTATATTGTACAACCCTTGATAAAACAAATACTTGGCATTTTCATAGCCCAACTATATGGTATAACCAACACCTGTGCTATAAAAAGAACTTGATTTGTTGTTAACATAAGTTATAATCATGAATACCTGACAACATTTACAAGTATTAACATTATTCGAATAAGATAACTAATGTAATCATGTTAACAATTTATAATCCGATTGGAAGCTCCTTTGTATGTGGTTTCTAGTTGAGTAATAAAAAGAGTTTATACTATACTTGTTTGAAATACCATTAGTGGATCCTCTAACCTTGACAATTATTTTATCCTTGTTTAATCCTTATATCAATATCACATCTCAAAGCTCTCTTCAACTCCTTTTCTGTTATTGTCTATTTCTTTATTTGTAGTTTATACAGTTAACCTTCCTATAGTTCGACCCCGGTCTTGCCAGGTTATTTATTACTTCGACACTCCTACGCTTAGGAGAAGATATTGACTCTTTGGTCGTGTCAGATGGCATGAAAGCCATAATGTGAAAATGATTTGCTCCTTACTTTTATTACAAAGAGTTTTTTTAGAAATTTCAGAGTTTACATCAAGGTTTGAAAAGTTTGGAAGATTACCACAAGGAGATAAAGATTGCAATGATTAGGACTAATATGGTTAAACATAGAGAAGTTATTATGGCTAGGTTTTCTTAATGGGTTAAATAGAGAGATAGCTAATGTTGTTGAGTTATGACACTTTGTAGAGGTAGAAAACATGTTTCATATGGCTACTAAAGTAGAGAGACAACTCAAAAGGAAAGGACATGTCTAGCCAACATTCAATTCAGGTTTTTCATCATTTTGAAAGCTGAATTTAAGGAGAGATGGGGCTGCCTAACCAAAACATTTTGTTCCTACCAAAGTAGAACCACCAAAAGCTAAGGTTGAAGCCTCTGTGGGTTTCAAAGGTAAATATAACACTCAACTTAAATGTACATATGATGTTAAATGATTCAAGTGTCAAGGGCTTAAACATTACGCTTCAGAGTGTCCAAATAAAAGGATAGTAGTGACGAGAGGCAATGGTGATGTGGAATCCGAGAGTCACAAATCATATTATGAAGACATGTCACCATTGGAGGATTGTACTGAGGATGAATTGGGATTGCCTATTGCAGAATCATTGGTTATAAGGAACACACTTCAGGTTCAGGTCAAGGAAGATAACTGTAATCGGTAAAGGGAAAACATCTTTCATTGTATAAAACAAGAGGTGTAGTTTAATTATAGATAGTGAAAGTTATGCTAATGTGGTTAGCACTACCCTTGTTAGTAAACTAAATTTGTGTATTGTTAAACATACTAGACCTTATAGATTGCAATGACTGAATGATAGTGGTGAAGTGAAAATGACTAAACAAGTTGTCATTCCATTTTTTTTTAGGAAATATGTTGATGAAGTTCTGTGTTATGTAATACCAATACGAGTAATTCACATCTTATTGGGGAGACCATTGCAGTATGATAGAAAAGAAATTCATGATGGGGTTAAAAATAGGTATACCATTGTAAAAAAATGATAAAACCATTACTCTTGTACTTCTTACACCCAAACAGGTGTATAATGATCAAATAAAGCTAAAATGTGAGCATGAGGCTATTGGAAGAGAAAATCAAGGCGAGGAACAAGGGGGAAGAAGACCATCAAACCCAAAACACTACTGCAACTTATTCAACCACCTATCCAAACACAAACAAACATTTTGCCACTACTCAAAAACACCCAAATCTGGCCAACAGTGAAGGTAAGATAAGAGGAATGAAGAAAGTTAACAAGTGTGATGAGGATTGTATGGAAGAACTCAAGAAAAAAATCCAATTTTTATGCTAAAAAGGGTGAAGTCAGGTCTGTATTTTTCACTAACAAGTCAATGATTTTACTTGTGTACAAAGAGGCTTACTTTAACACTAACAATATTGATTATGATGTGCCTAGTGTTGTTGTTTCTTAGTTGTATAAGTTTGAAGATGTGTTTCTTGAGGATATACCTAGTAGATTATCACCCTTAAAGGAAATAGAACATCATATTAATCTTGTTCCTGGGGTTGCGATTCCTAATCGACCATCCTATAGAAGTAATCCTAAGGATATGAAGGAGTTTCAAAGGCAAGTTGATTAGCTAATGAAGAAGGGGTACATTCGTGAGATTATGAGCTTGTGTGTTGTGGTAGTGTTACTTGTGCCGAAGAAGGATGAAACATGAAGAATATGTATTGATTGTCAAGCCATCAATAATATAATGGTAAAGTATAGACATCTCTTTCCTAGACTTAATGACATGCTAGATCAGTTACATAGGTCATGTATTGTCTCTAAAATTGATCTGAAAAGTAGGTACCATCAAATTAGGATGAAAGAAAGTGATAAGTGAAAAACTGCATTTAAGACTACGTATGGTTTGTATAAATGGTTAGTCATGTTGTTTGAACTTACAAATGCACCTGGTATGTATATGTGTTTAATGAATCAGGTATTACGTGCTTTAATAGTTAAGTGTGCGGTTGTGTATTTTGATCTATCGTAAGAACTTAAATGAGCACCTTGATCATTTGAGTAATGTACTTAGTGTAATATCCACACATCGATGGGTGAGTTTGGTAGTTGGCCTTATTAGTAGTGTTGGTTGCTAATATGTTGTACGCGTTTTAGGGCGTTAAGCTCAAAAGTGGGCTCGTGTCACCAAGAACAAAATCGTGAGGGCGATAAGGCCCAAAGCGAACAATTTACAACATGTTGGGCCGAGTTGTTACACTTAGTGTGTTGCATGGTGAGAAATTATATGCTAATATTAATATAAGTGTACTTTTTGCATGGAGAAAATTGTTTTTCTTGGTTATGTTGTAACTACATAGGGTATCAAGATGGATGAGAAGAAAGTTAAGGTCATCCAGGATTGGCCTGCACCAGAATCAGTAAGTGAGGTAAGGAGTTTTCATGAGTTAACTAGTTTTTATATGTGTTTTGTGAAAGATTTTAGTACATTAGTTTCACTCTTGAATGAAGTTGTTAAAAAGCCAGTTGGGTTTAAATTAGGGGAGGTATAAGAATCAACTTTTGCTTTTTTGAAAGAAAAATTATGTTCTACACCTATTTTATTTTAACTTTACCTAACTTTATGAAAGCATTTGAAATTGAAAGTGATGCATCTAAAATAGAAATAGGAGTTGTGTTAATACAGGATCGAAGATCCATTTCTTATTTTAGTGAGAAGTTAAGTTGAACGACTTTGAACTATCTTATTTATGAAAGAATTGTATGCTTTGGTAAGAACACTTGAGACATGACAACATTACTTGTGACCAAAAGAGTTTGTATTCCATTCAGATCATGAATCCTTGAAACATCTGAAAAGACAAGGTAAGTTGAATAGGAGACATGCAAGATGGGTTGAATTAATTGAGACTTTTCCTTATATAATCAAGTATAAGCAATGCAAAAAGAACATAGTGGGTGACGCACTTTTGCGCAGGTATGTTCTTCTAAACACTATGAGTACTAGATTGCTAGGCTTTGAATATATAAAGACATTGTATGCTAATGATTCTGACTTTGTCGAAATATATCATTCATGTGGATATCCAGCTCCTGGTAAGTTTTATTTGATGGATAGTTACTTGTTTAAACAAAATCGATTATGTGTTCCTTCTAGTTCTTTTGTGTGAATTACTTGTTCATAAAGCATAGGAAGATGGTTAAATAGGTCATTTTGGGGTTGCAAAAACCTTGGATGTATTGCATGAACATTTCTATTGGTAAAAAATGAAAAGGGATATGCAATGAATCTGTGAACAATGTATTGCATGTAGAAAGGTAAAATATAGAGTACAATCACATAGACTATATACACTATTGCTTGTACCTATTAAACCTTGGGTAAATATCTTTATGAACTTTGTTTTAGGATTACCTTGGTCAATGAAATGTAGAGACTTTATTTTTGTTATAGTTGATAAGTTTTATAAGATGATGTATTTCATTACATCATCGCAGACTTGTTTTATAGAGAGATTGTATGTTTGCATGACATTCTTAGGAGTATAGTTTTAGATCATGATGTTAAGTTCCATAACTATTTTTAGAAGACTTTATGGGGGGAAGTTGAGAACTAAACTTTTATTTTTGATAACTTGTCATCATTAAACAGATGGACAAAACTGAACTAGTGAATAGAACTTTATCATAATGTTTACGTGTTGTTATTCAAAAGAATCTAAAAAGTTGGGAAGAATGTTTGCCTTTTGTTGATTTTGCTTATAATAGAATTGTGCATTCGATTATTGATTTTTCTTCTTTTAAAATTATTTATAAGTTTAATCCATTAACTCCTATAGAATTAATTCCTTTACCTTTAAAAGAAAGGGTAAGTTTAGATGGTGAAAAAAAGGCAAAGATGGTGAGACAACTCCATGAAAGAGTTCGACTGCAAATAAAGAAAAGGAATGGATTGTACGCTTCTAAAGTGAACAAGAGATGTAAATAGGTTGTTTTCCAACCTGGTGATTGATTTTATGTGCACATACATAAGGAATGGTTACCTGACCATAGAAAATCAAAGTTACAGTTTTGTGATGATGGTCCATTCCAAGTTTTAGAGATGATCAATGACAATGCCTACAAAGTTCTTCTAGGTGAGTATGGTGTTAATGCTACCTTTAATGTTACTGATCTTACTTTAAAGTTGAATCCTTTTAAGGAGAGAGGGAATGATGTGGATCATGCCATGAACACCAAGGACCCATTACATGTTCTAAATAGGCCTATCACAAGGTCCAAAATAAAGGCATTGAAAGAAGCATTGAATGGACTAGTTGTGCAAGTTTCAGCTAAGGCTAAACATGGAGATCTTTTGGAGCATCAAGAGGAGGCCTTAGTACATTTAATCCATGTGCAAGAGGTACCCAATCTACCTTTATTTTGGCCATAAAGTTTCGACAACAAGGTTGTTAATTTTGTATCAGTTTTGGTCAGCCTTGTTTTGTGATGTTTCCATGTGTTTTATGGATTCCTAACTAGTTTTGGATTTTCTATTATGTGTGAGAACATTAATTATTTCCTTTAAATATTAGAATTTATTATTTTTATTTTATTTCATTACCAAGTAAAGAGGAAACACAGTAAAAGGAAACAAAGAAATCCAAGTTGACTTAAGAAACACTTGTGGCGACAAAGTTTTCTTATTGGTATTGGCAAGGAAAATAATTCAACAACTTAATAGTGTTTCCTAGTATTGAAAGGATACCAAGAGGCAGAAAAGAGGAGCATTAAAGGCAACATCATTTTCCTTCTAAAAGAAGGATAAATATAAGGTTGAGATCAGAATCCTATTCTAACTTGGAAACCAAAAGGGCGACAACTTCTCTTTTAGTTTCTAGGATTATTGGGCAGTATTATAGGCTATAAATAAGTCTTCTACCAGACCTACTGTTGCGATGTCGCGGTCGCACAAATTAATTACCCTAGCTTAAAACACACAAGATAGTATAGAGCAAGTAAGGGGTTGATCCCACGAGGAAGGCTTAGTTCATATTTTTATGCTATACGTTATGTAATTAGGGGGTTTGATTTGCAATGATCTTTAAACTATGGTAGAAATTAAACTAACAAACAAAATCAATTAAAACTAAAATATATCAAGAAAACAAACCTTGGTTGCAAGCACACATCCACCTACAGAAATCAGAACCGATCCTTGAAACGAAACTTCAGCTTATATTCTGAATTTTTATCTTTTCTTAACATTGGTTAATTAA
>Ga0325405_1007935_pt1 | contig 10613 bp, 3 predicted proteins | sample PopdelMetagenome_21_FD_205663 | JGI IMG/M metagenome (GOLD analysis project Ga0325405, IMG submission 205663) | Populus deltoides microbial communities from Bellville, Georgia, United States - Xylem-Control-R2 | ecosystem: Host-associated > Plants > Phyllosphere > Stem > Wood/Secondary xylem...
GACATTCTTTAACAAACTAGCTAATAATTAACTGGTGGCCATTAATTTAACTCCAAAAGGTTAATTTTCTCGTTCCATAGGAAATACAACACTTAATTATTAAATCACATAGCTAGGTTTAAATTAATTTTATATGCATTTGTACAACGTGGATATTAATTATTAATGTGTTTATCTGTTGAGATATATATATATATATATATATATATATATATATATATATATATATATATATATATATCTAAGTGCTCCTCAAAGATTGGATATAGTCTCGATCATGTCCAAATAATAACATGCATAATCCTAACTTATATGTGACAGTCGAAAAGAATTATTCTTGCTTCATGCACAAACAACAAAGCGAAAAATATAGCATTATCCAGTAATCTGTATAGCATTTTATATAGATTACTTTTTAATCTTTGTTTTTCATGTTGATCGCTCTCTGGTTAAAATATAGTTTGGTCTTCGGATATCATTATCTTTTCAGCTTGTCGATGGATGGATTTGTTAATAAATATATATATATTCTCATGCATCTAAACATTTAAACAAGAGCACTTTAAGCTGTGACAAGGGATAAACTAGCTAGCTAGCAGTAACCATTTTTAAAAACTCAAGACGCTAACTAATACATGGATCCTCAAAGTCATCATTTTTGTCTCAATATTTTGTGCTTCCGTACGGTCTTTCATGGATTTCTTTCTACCTGCTGGATACAAATCAAGTGAGTCAAGTACCATAAGCGAAACATGCTTTAGTTATAAAATAGTTTGATTTTCTGTGATGAAATTAAAAATACCAAAGCTCAATTTCCAAGTTGCTTGTATATAAATTGACCATGTAATAATATTTATAATCCACACCAAACGCTGTCCACTTTACATATACTTATGTAGACAAATGCCCCTTCCAACCCCTTTTCTCTCTTCTTCTTTCCACTGCTGTAAAACAAGTCTGATCACTTTTGGCCAGCAACCTTCTCTTTCTTTTTCCTTTTTTTTTTTTGATAAGCATAGATCTCATTTACAGACTATAAAACGCCACAAACACGGCGAGAAAAGGAGCCGGAGTTACAAAGGAGCATATAATAAATCAGAAGGTGCCTTGGATTCCACTTTTGGCCAACAATCTTGTGTAGCAATCGAACAATGTGACCAGATACTTGCGATTAACTTTATTTATTTCACCTTTTTATCAGAAATTAATATTCCTTGTGGCAATGCATGTAAATCTGCTACAAATTATTATGTAGGATACTAAAAATGTTTCCACGAGGCAAAAGTATAGGGCATCAATGAGGAATAGGGCCGGATCGAAGACTAATTCCAGTTAGCCCTGATCAAAGACAGGATGCAGAAGGCTCCTTTTTCTATTCGAAGACAGACTATAAGAGCCTTAATTATTGATCAATTAGCTCGCATCAATATTTTCTCTTTAGAAAACCGCATTTTCTTGAACATTTCTTTTAAATGGGGGAGGGCTCCGCACGTTTATTAGTGACTTGTTGAAGGCCATAGGTCCGCCTTGAATTCAAAGTTTTACCACAAGCTTGGAATAATCCTTGCCTACAAAGACTTGTAATGAAGATATTAATTTATCAAGATTAAAAAAGGAATACTTCAAATAAGTAATTTCTAATTAATGCCTTATATAACTAATGATGAAGTAATCCGACCTAGGACTCTTGAATTCCAAAATTGCCATGCCTATAGGTGGAATTGGGAATTCCGTATATAGCCAAGAAATTAGTGTGAAATTAGAGCACGGCTGAAATTCTAAAGTCAATGTTGAACAAAGAACCAAGAAAAATTGGCGTGAAATGAAGCTTTAAATTAACGCTGTCAAACTAATTAAGTTAACCTTGGATCAAGCAGGATGGGGTAATTACCAACAAGATTCCACATCGATCGATATATAGCCATCGATCACGTGGGTCGTGCCGCAGTTTGTCGTTTGCTTTTAGTGTCTAATACAAATCTTAATTAATAGTTTGTGAGACATAATTAAGAAATCCACTTGTGAAAGGCACCAATAATGGTCCTCCCTGGAAAGTAATTAATAAATGGGAGCAACAGCCCTTGACTACATGGAAGGGAGGACTTGGTGGAAAGCAGAAACGTGCAGCTCTGTTCCAGATTCGAGGCAGCTGATGCCTTTCACATGGGCTGAATTAATGTTCATCAAAATGGACTTGGTTAGGATAAGTTTTTCTTTTTTTAGAAGAAAAAAAAGAGAGAGTAAAATATGATCAAGTAACTAGAGTTGAATTAGGCTGTGATAGTTTCTAAGGTTTCATCATCATCTTCAACAACTTCGTTCTCAAGGCAAGAGCCTGCCTTTCTTGAATTTCAAGACCCCAGCTAACTATGTCAATGGAGCTCATGAAGTACTATCTTAGATTTTTCATTTTCGGTGGACGGACTTGCATGGCTAATTCTACAGCTTGAATTACAGTTGACAATCAAATTTCAATTCTATCTTATATATATTAATTCCTCACGGGTCTTGGACGCTGCGTTGCTAAAATACAAAGCATGGGTAGATTAACTTATTTAGCTAACATCAGAGTTCTTCATCTTGTTTTTTTTTTTTTTAAATTTAATTCTAGGTAGCATATTAAAAAAAATCAATCCAGATTAATCTATATTACCTGTGTTTACTTGTTATTAAAGACACCATTGAATATGTATTTTTTTAGAAGATGTCAATATATTAAAAAAGTTAGCTAGAAGGTAGCTAAAAACAAAATATTAAAAAAAATCACAAAAAAAAAACTAACAAATGCATAACCAAATTTTTTTTTTTATCAAGATTAAAAAAGCTGATACGCCAGGTTTAAACAGCAGCATTGGATATTTGATCAAACATTGTATTAGCCTAGCTATGTTGCAGTTAATTAGTTTGTGCATGCAGCTATGTAGTAAAACTGTTGTTGGTAGGCTTAGGTAGCATATCCGAATATGGTTTGGAATTCTCCTAGCTATATAATATACTGCACATATGCTAGCTGATGGCTCGCGTTATTGTGCAAGTCGGGTTTAATATTACTATATATTATTGGGTTTGTTTAGCTAATTAGGTTATATGAGTAAGCACTATATATTTAAAAAATTCTTAAATTATCCCAACCAATTTGATAACAAATTAATTTTTTAAAATCTTGGAGAATAGTTGTGCATTTTTTATAAAATAATTCCTTCTAGTTAATTAAAAAAAAATATATTTTTTAATTCAAGATCTATTAGTACGCATTTTCTTTTTCTTGGTGTGTGTGAATATGATTTTTGTGCCTCAATTTGTTTTTCGGCTCTCTGAATCTCAAATTCCTAACACAATTCTCAACCTCTAATTCAAAAGTTTAGATTGTTGGGTTATGAGATTATTGTTATATACAAGCCATTGACTTAAATCTTTTTTTTTTTCCTTTCTAAAACGTTATGTAATATTTTTCATTTATTACATGCTAATTTTTCTTAACAAATATGTCTTAATTCTTGAAGACACATCTAAGTGCTCTCATCCACGGATAGTTGAGGCTTGAGTGTCCTAACAATCTTATTAACTCAAATTAATCGATGTTTCATGATGAATTAATAAGATTATTTGAGGCTTGAGTGTCCTTAATTTTGAAGAGATCCACGGATAGTGTGTTATCAAGAACAATTGAGGAGCTAGCTACCATTGATTGGTAATTTGTTTGTTTCTCTTCTTCTTTGAAGATTTTAGCGTAAACAACTTATTTATATATAAATAAGCTAACAATTAATCTGCATCATGAAACACAAGTGACCCAGTGGGTGTTCCGTTGACCCAACCAGATTGAGTAGGTTCAATTATATAGTTTTTTGTTTTTACATAATTTGTTTGTTTCCCAAGAAAAATAAAGCCGGCAGATCCAGCAAAAGAGACAAAAGAAGTAGCGTGTTGCTAAATGCGCATTTATTTTCAAATGGGGGCCCTTTAATTCCTGGATTAATTATATTATTTTTTAAGAACACATTGACTTAGGCAACAGGCAACGACTACGGGAGATCATTATTACAGACTAGAATTACTTAAATCCCATGGGTTAAAGATGAAATCAAAATGTTCGCTTTCGCTTGATGTCTCTCTGCTAATAATCTCAAGAAATCGATTAGAACGTAGAAAAAAGAATAGAGTCTAAGCATGTTGAGAGCCTAATTTCTTTCGAAATATTGAGGTAATTGAACATCGGAAATTGGAGTTATATACAAATGTCACTGCTTCATCTTCTTCCACCATATGTGCCCCACATGCCCTCATGCGTTGTGCTGTCCATATGTATGACTGTGGGTCAGCACCTCATCACCCATGCCCTAATTTTAGTATTAAAGTCAATGTGTAGATTGATTGTATTGATTATGTGTCTCTTCTCATCTCAGCATTATATGATTGTTATGGAAATCAGTACGGTCGAAGTTGAGCATCATGAGAAAATTAATGTATGTCGTCTCATATGTGAGGCAAAAGATGAAGAATTGACCAAAAATAAAAGTTACTATAATTGAACCTAATCTATAGTTCTATTTCTGAAATCAATAAACTATAATAAATTCTACATCTCTATCAATTAATTGTTCTGTTTTTCTTAACATAGTGATAAAATCAGAATCCTAATTTGAAAAAGGCAATAACATAAAAATTTCTAAGATTACATAAAATCCAAAAAAATTATGAAAAATAACAAGATCAGGATATAATTTGAGGTTTTTTCAAAACTCAACTGGTTATAATACATTAATCTTTCATATATAGAATTGGGGCTAAAAAAACTCATAAAAATTTAAATTGTTTAATGATAAGATCAAAAGTTATAATTTTTTAATATTATTTTATTAATTACGATCAAACCTCCTTTTGAATTTAATTATATTTTATTAGTTTATAAATATATTTGATAGGTTATCTACATGATTTATTAATAACAAATTAACATCTAATTAAGTTATATCCTCACATGATTACTCCTAAGTTTCTACTAGTGCGGTTACATCAATATGTTCGGCTTCTATGATAAACTTAATCTAATTAAGATGGGATAATCTTTCAACGTATAATTATTAAGAATTTTCGGAATACATGGCGGTATTTATTGAGGTTTAGGATTATGTGCTCGTGTTTTTTTGTCAACATATGAATCAAGGTATAATGAACCCTGCAGCGGGACAAAAATTGTGTGGTGATGTGTGTGTGTATATATATAAACTTAGAGATCGCAAAAGGTACTTCAGCTCATGGAAACACAGTTTTGAAGTTTAATTTGTCCTGGGCACGTTCCAAAATGAAAAATTAATCAATCAGTGTGATTTAATTAAGTTACTGTAATCAAACAGTAATTATAAACAGTTCCTGTGTAAAGTTTGAACTTTGTTTTCTATTTATATATATAAACACAGTCACCTCAAAAAGAACTAAGATACAAATTAATTCAGAAAAACAAATACTACCAGTATTGTATTGTAATAAACTAGTTGTATGGACATGTTGCAAGACGATGTAACTTTAGTTATTCTAATATATATATATATATATGTGTGTGTGTGTGTGTGTGTGTGTGTTATTGTAGTCGTTATAATTATATGTATTTGAACAGGAGTATTAACAGATCCCTTAACTATATATAGAATTAAACGTTTAACCTAAATTTTATAGCGCTTTTTATTTTCAACTTGATTTCAATTATTTATTTCTTTTATTGGTTCAAAATTGAATTTAGGAAATTTCTATCATGAAACTAAAATCAAAAGATGATAAATTTGCTTAAGAAAATATAAAATATAATTTATTTCCTCAATGTACATCAAATTTACAATTTTAACTATTCTTGAATTTTTAAATAAATACTAATATTACATCATTTGAATTTGTGATTTTATTAAAAAGAATAAATCAATTTAAAAACAATTAGACTTGAAACTCGCATAAGTACTCAACTATTATTGTATATTAAAATTTTTAATTTGATTACAAACATGTTTTTAAAATAGTGATGTTTGATTATTAAAGTTACGATAAAAACAACGTAAGTCTTGATCATTTATGATGATTATGTCAATGAAGGACCCCATATTCCATAAACTAAAGAAGTAAAACTTTTACTTAAAAATATCTAAACCTATAACCTTTTAAGTATGAGATCCTCAGTTTCATCTATTATTTGTAATAATTGAGTAGAATTAAATTAAAACAACACCATTAAGAAATTAAATAGTGATTGAAGAAATAAAAACTTACAATATAAATATCTAAAAAAAGGAGCAAACAAAAAACAACCAAACTAAATAGTCCAATTCAAGATATATTCTAGACTTCTAACCGTATTAGAACCTGTATAATTGCAGATTTCAATCAAAAGGCTAAACGGTAAAAGGTAAGATAAAAAATCACATCCTAATCAAGGACCTTGGACTCGAAGATAACTCAATTATAAACTAACCATATAGATCAATAAAAGCATTTGCAGAGAAGAATAATAGTCTGACATTGAAAATTGTCTGTGACTGACTTGTTCCATTCTTGAAGATTTTGTTCAGGGTATCTAGATAGACAACTTAAACACCCGAAGCAATATATGAATCTGCCAAAAACATTCCATATGATAGTATAGTGATGAAACAAATGATTAATAATCTCAATCTCCTGACAACAAAAATAACAAAGAGCATCCTTATAATTAATAAGCTCCTCTCTCAGCTAAAAAATTCCTAGTGCTGAGACTATCAATAAGCATAAGTCACATGAACACATCAATTTTAGGAGGTGCAAAACCTTTCCAGAGCAAAACAGGAAAAGAAAAAGGCCCTAAAGTGGATAAGCTATCTAGAAATTTGAATAAGTGCTGGAACTATCAAATTTTCATACCTTTTTATCTTCACCTCTAGAAAAAACTAAACTACGCTCCACCTCTGCAATTAAATTTTCCCGCTAACTAAATTATCAACCAGGCTATACACATCTGCAAGGCTAACTGATTGTTGCAAAGAAAGATCAAATAGTCTAGGAAATAAATTCTAAAGAGGAGCTGGAGTACCTAGCTAAGAATCGATCCAAAACCAAATGTTAATGTCATCACCCATCTTGAACCCAATGATGGATGTAAGTGGAATGGATATGGAGAAAGCCAAAACAATGCCACGCCGGGTCGGAGAAAGAAAACCAACAAACATAAAAAGCCCATTAGCAAAATTAGGCTGATACTTTTGAAGAATAAATTTTTTTCAACCTCTTACCACTCCATTGTCTAGATTCCAAACACATTTAAAGAGCAAAGCCAAATTCTTATGATACAAAGACCCAAAGCCCAGACCACCGAGAGATTTTGACTTGATAACCTTATGCTAAGTGACTTTACAAATTCCATGAGAATTCGAACTATCACTCCACAGAAAAGAGCGATTAATAGAAGATATGACATTAATAATATCCTTCGGCATAGGATAAACAGACATATAAAAGACAAAGAACTTAAAATTGATTTAATCAAACATATTCTCCTAGCCATGCTCAACATATTCCCTTTACAAGTACTCAACTTAGCTCTGATAGCAGACAACATCAGTTTCCAACTAGAAAGCCTACTTGGATTGGCACCTAAAGGCAACCCGGGGTATCTGACTGGAAAAGAATCACTGCGATAGAAAATCACATTAACCAAACCTAAAGTGTAATCCTTATACAAGTTAATTCCTATAAGAGGATTTTTATAGAAATTAACTTTAAAACTTGAAATGATCTTGAATCAGCGAAGAATCCTCTTTACGTGCAGTAAAGAAGAGGAATCATCCAGCAGGAATATCAGAGTGTCATATACATATTGCAGATGAGTTATATAATATCATGGATCGGTCTGGAAACCCTTGAAATAACCCGAATCTAAAGCCCTGTTAAATAAAATAGTCAAACCTTATACTACTATGTCAGAGAGAAATGGGGAAAGAAGGTCCCCTTGCTTTAGCCCTTTCTCTACACTGAATTCTCTGCTAGGAGAGCTATTGATCAAGGTGACTATTTTAGAGGTGGACAAGCATTCGAAAATCAATTTTCTCCAAAGAGAACCAAATCTCATGTAACCCATAGTAACATCAATATACTCCCACAAAATCAAGTCGAAGGCTTTATAAAAATCCACCTTCAGTAAGAACCTGTGACCTTCCTAACTGTGAATGCCATGGACAAACTCATTAGCTATCATGAATCTATCTAAAATCTAACGCCCAATAATGAAAGCTAATTGGTTGACACTAATAACATATGCTAGAAGTGGTCACAAAAGATGTACTGTATTAATTAAGATTTATAGTTAAAACAATAAATTAATCTTGCCACTAAAAAAAATTCTTTAAAAAATTACCGCCATCAAACAATACATAATCAGTAATTAAGAAAACAAAATGGTGGACTTGTGCACAAAAATGAATTAATGGATAATCATTTGTCTCCACTTAAGAATATATGCAAACGTTAATTAAAGAGCCGTTAGGTTGGTTCTTTGTAATAATGGTCATATATATTTCTAGATAGTAGTTCAAAGAAAGGGACAAAGGAACGATCCTATAGCTCCCCTCTCATTCGGAGGAAACAAATAGATTTGATATTATTAAATCACTTGAAATTTACACAAAATTCGAAAGCGAGATTAAGCATCTTAAAATCGTTAATGACCAAATTGTCAGGAGAGAGAAGACAATAAGCCAAAAAAGGATACAGGGTGTAATTAGAAGAGGTGTTGTCTGACCGCATAATCCAGAGTGTCAAGGAAGAGTAAAGACGCGTGAGTGCCGCTGACAAAAACTGCACGATCGCCGGAGATATGGCTGCCGCTCTCATGCTTCTTCTGCGTTAACTCATGAATGAATGAATCAAACAAACAAACAAATGCACTGCTGCTGCTACCATTACCTAAACCTACACCTGCCTGCCTGCTAGCTTGCCAAACTCGCACTCGCATGACCTGCTCTACGCAAACCCATAAACTTGTACAACCAACATGTTTATCTTTTAAAAGATGCTCTTTGTCGGCATCTCTCTTTCTCCAACTTATCGTCGCTGCCTCCTTGTGTTTGTATCTAATCAGCTGACTCTTGATTCGTGAGTTATGTTTAAATATTGATATAAACTTATTTTTGTAAACATAGTTTGGACAAAAGTAATTTAAATATGTGATGGAAAAAATACCACCAATATTAATTAATTAATCATGAAGCAGGATAAAAACGCAAAACGATTGGATAACAAGAATGTTTCAAGCTGAACGTTGCCCATTAGCCTACATTGTTGAATATATATAAAGGAAACGAACTCGTGATTTCACCTCTAGACAATTTGAGAAAAGACGGACGTTTGTTCATAAAAAGACAAATTAAGAGAAATAATTAAGTTAATTGAAATCTGTAACAAGTGAAGAAAACATATCAAACATACATACCTCGAAATAACTCGATAGATGGATCCAAAGATTGGAAAACTCTGTGACTTGAATGATAAAATGGCCCGGGAAGGAGCCAAGATGGCGGATCTTAATTTGACTATGTTGTTGTAAGGTTTTGAATCAGTTTTTCATTGATATCTTACGTACGTCCCTAAGACTGATCTTGTTATTTATGTCTTGCAGTTAAGGTCCGTCCTTGTTTCACTTTACATTTGACCTTCTTGCAGGATTTATGTTTTTATTCTATCCTGTCCATAAACTGTATTAATTGGACTTCCTATTAATTTTAGGTCAATATATGTAAATGGAATGGTTTTGTCTAATCTATATATGCACTAAATATAGCTACCCTACCCTACGGTTCTTAATTTTAAGAATAATATAAAATTATTCTTGAAATTAATTTTATCCTTGGATTAATACCGTTATTAGATACAATTGATGACTAGTTCAAACAATTGAGAAGATAAATGAAACTATATAATTAACGTCATCAACCAGATTGGTATCGGTGTTTAAGGAGATAGGTTTTCCATCAACCACATAATCAAAGTTGGAAATAAATTTCATAATTAGAGAGAGAAAGAATAACGATGAATTTGAAACCAAAATAATTAAAGAAGAGGATTGTGAAGAAAGAAATTGAAGTTTTAGAGGTGGGCATTAATTCCATGCCTGCAATGAAATAACCCTAAAATACAATAGCTAAAGAAATCAATCCCAAAGCCTACGATCGACTAATTGAGTTCATCTCACGAAGATTCTTTGTTTTCTTGAAGATAAATTAAAATCTTTTTTTCAAATAATTAACGAAATTGATACATGTATATATATACGATTTCTCTTACAAGATTTCAACAGGAGTGTATGTATATATATAGCTCTTAATTTGATATTCCTTTACAATTTATTTGGTAAAGCACTCTCTCTATATATATTTATATATATACAGTAGAATATTGTGTGAATTTTAATTATGCGAAAATCCTGCTAAATGCTTTGCACATATAGTATTTTTTTTGCTTTGATATTAATTAGAAGCTGTGCACAAAATAATATTAGTAATTAATGGTTGAAGATAAACCTCGTAAAATTATATGTATGTCCATAAAGAGGAGAAGTGTTAAAGTTGGAGGTGAAGATTCCGATGGAATAGACCCGC
>Ga0325405_1007937_pt1 | contig 10610 bp, 3 predicted proteins | sample PopdelMetagenome_21_FD_205663 | JGI IMG/M metagenome (GOLD analysis project Ga0325405, IMG submission 205663) | Populus deltoides microbial communities from Bellville, Georgia, United States - Xylem-Control-R2 | ecosystem: Host-associated > Plants > Phyllosphere > Stem > Wood/Secondary xylem...
TATATATATATGTCAAGTTTTTCAAGTTTAGTTATGTTACTGGTGAATTATTCAAAAAATCCACCTCTCCGTAGATTGTTTTTAAGAAAAATTTTGCTCGCAACTAAACCAAACACAAAATACATGACTTGTTTATGGGGGTATTGTTGGAGCTGGTGTTTTTGTATTTACTCCATACCGATCTCATAAAACTACCACCACACGAGCTGTGCTCTTCTGCTACCATGCTATACAACTCTCCTGCTGCATATGCATAATTTGTTTCTTGCACTTTCATATTTGATCTCTCTTGGCCTGTTATTTAGCCCCTTTTCTGACCTCTTGCACTTTAACATTTGAGATTCGCATTCCAATACGTGTGATTCTTATTTTGCTCTATGCAGAAACGATATCCAAATAGGCCCATAGTTGAGTTTGAGATCGCAGCCCAGGAACAGATGAAAGTTACAGAACTACGTCTTGCGAAGCTCTTTTCAAGTAAAATAAAATCTACTTCAAAAGGCAATGAACATGCCACAGTTTCTGTAAAGAAAGCAGAAGGTGGTTGTATTTTTGCTATCTTTATTGTTGGTTTTATTTATTTGGAGCCTTCTTTTTTTCTTTCCTGGAAACACCATGGGTTCCTGAGCTTCTTTACTGCTTGCATCCCAATACTTGCCTTCTCACCCTTTTCATGTAACACCCTTATTAACAGTCTCTGCATGTGCAATGCTAATTTCCCTGTGAATCCCTTCTTTACAGTCCCAATATGTTATCCCCAATTTTAATATTCTCCCATCAACTGAGTTATCTATTATGCTTTGGTTACATGTTTATTTTATTTCTACCTCTCCATGCAATTAAATAAAGATTTTAGGTCTTTGAACGATAAATGGAACAATAAAATTTTTAGGTCTTTGTCGATGTAGACAAGTCCCTGAGACAACTATCCCAAGTTTTGAAGTGTTTTTGTATTAGGTTGAAAATGTTTGTAATAATACATGACCTTTCTTAGAAACAGGTTTTGGAAACAAAAAAAAAAAAAATTCTTTCTTTTAATTTCTGGCTTTTGATTGCAATTTAGTCCTGAGTCTCTCCCTGGAACATGTTGTGTGTCCATCTATTCTGTGTTTATGACTGTTTGAATTACTGATTATTTGCTTGTGAACTCTAGAAGATCGTGTGAGTATCATTAGCGGGCATTTAACCACAACTAGCGAGTCTTCATCTGGAAAGGCATCTCAAATTTCAACTCGCACTCGTCCACCAATTACAACCCATGTCTTGGATGTTTCTCGAGGCTCTCCAGCTGCAGGTGTTGAGGTATGCCTAGAAATATGGAAGGGAACTCAACCTCGTCCATTGTTTGGTGAGCCAGATGTAGGTGGTTGGGTATTTCAAGGGTCTTCAACCACAGATGCTGATGGGCGAAGTGGTCAACTGATGAACATTGTTGATGTTGTGAACCCAGGAATATACAGAATAAGTTTTAACACAGGTAAATACTGTCCTTCTGGGTTCTTTCCCTGTGTTTCTATTGTGTTTGAAATCAAAGAGTCGCAGAACCGGGAACATTTTCATGTTCCCCTTCTATTTTCCCCCTTTTCATTTACTACTTACCGAGGTAGCTAGAGCTTTGTGGTAGGATAGTTGATGTGTGCAATTTGTCTATGATGCAAGGTGAATTCTCCACAAACTCGTTGTTCCAATGCAACATAAATTCTAAAGTGTCAATGTTTGGTAATAATCCGTGACTGTCATTTGTGGAGTTGAGTTATGCATCAATATTTTCATGTTTATATGCTGAGGGCGTAGCATTATCCATTCCCTAATGCTTCTCCACCCCGGCAATTCTCAGATCAGTTGTAATGGTGGTTGTAATAATTGGCCATAGTAATTTCTGGAGTTGATGATGCGTCGATCTATTTTCCTTTTTAAATGCTGAGGGCATCAAATTATCCGCTTCCTAATACTTCTCCATTTATACTCGAAGCATTTGTACAGTGATTGGGATGCTCAAGTTGAAGCTTTTGATCAATGAAGTCAAAAGTTATTTGATTGATGTAAAAACTGTGCGGATTGAGTCTTTAGGTGATTTCCAAATGGTCAAGCGTCTGTTGTCTTGCGTATGTCTCGTTCCCAGGTTCACTTGTTCAAGCTTTTAGTGTGGAGAAATGGTGCTTATATGCTAATGGAATTAAAATAAGTAGATAATAATTAATGGGTATTGTTGGAAACGAGCTTTGCACCTGATCGACTTGGGATCTGTCACGAGCTCTAATTAAAAATAAATACATAAAAGCTGAGAGTTGACCAAATTAACCTGGCAAGGTTGATTTATATTGACTTTTTACAACTTTCTTTAGGGTTAACTAGATGGCATGTCTGCGGGTTTATTAAATAAATATATTATATTTGATGGTATTATAATTGTGAATCAATGCTAGATAAGTAATAAAAACTGAAGGTGATGAGCCAATATTTCACGACGGAAAAAAAATTATGTTGATGATTAAAAATTTAGAGATTAAATAGAATGATTTGTATTAATCCACAATGTTTTGTGAAGAAAGATACAGTTTTTTTCCCTACATGACTTAGCTTTCTTTTCTGTTAATAATAAAATAAAAATTAAAAAGTTAAATTCTCCACTAACTCAATATTAAAAAAAAATGAGTTAATTTTCAAAAAAAAAAACCCACGAGGGGAAATATTGTAGCAATCCACAGTGTTTTGTGAGAAAAATCATAATATTTTTCCTAGTAAAATCGACAAAGATAATTTTGAAAAAAATCACGATAAAAAAAAAATCATGTAGATAAACATTGAAGCAATCCACAATATTTTTGTGAGAAAAGCTATAATGCTTTCTCCACATGATTTAGGTTTATTGTAATTGTAAATCTCAACTAACTTAATATTAAAAAAAAATCAACAAAGATAATTTTGAAAAAAAAACATAATAAAAAAAAAAAAAAAACATGTGGGGAAACACTGCAACAACTCATAGTGTTTTAAAGAAAAAAATTACAAAGCTAAATTTTCAACCAACTCAATATTAAAAAAATAAAATCGACAGAGAATTTTGAAAAAGTCATAAAAAACACACAAAAGTAAAAAAAAATCATGTTAGAAATATTGTAGCAATCCACTATGTTTTGCGATGAAAGTTATAATGCTTCCCTACATGATTTAGCTTTACTTGTAATTGTAATTCTCAACCAGCTCTATTAAAAAAATAAAATTGACAAACACAATTTTAAAAAAATCATAAGAAAAAAAAACCATATGGAGAGACTGTAGCAATCCACGATATTTTGTGAGGAAAGCTACGGTGTTTTCCCTACATGGTTTAGTTTTATTGTAATTGTAATTCTCAACCAACTTAATATTAAAAAAATAAAATCGACAAAGATAATTTTGAAAAAAATTATAAAAAAACAAAAAAAATCATGTGGGGGAACCATATAGCAATCTACAGTATTTTAAAGAAAAAAAATTACAAGCTAAATTCTAACCAGCTCAATATTAAAAAAATAAAATTGAAAAAGATAATTTTGAAAAAAGTCAAAACAAAAAAGAAAACATAAAAAAAGGGAAAAAACACCATATGGAAAAACATTGTAGTAATTCTCAGTGTTTTGTGAGGAAAGCTATGGGGCTTTCCCACATGATTTAGCCTTACTTGTATTACTTATAATTGTAATTCTCAGCTAACTCAATATTAAAAAAATTAAAATCGACAAAGACAATTTTAGGAAAAAAAAACATAAAAAAAATGGAAAAAAAAAACCATGTAAGGAAAACACTATAACAATTCACAATAATTTGTGAGGAAAGCTAGAGTGTTTTCCCCATATATTGTAATTGTAATTCTCAACCAGCTCAATATTAAAAAATAAAATCAAGAAAGACAATTTTAGAAAAAAACATTAAAAAATGGAAAAAAATCATGTAAGGAAAACAATGTAGCAATTCACAATAATTTGTGAGGAAAGCTAGAATGTTTTCTCCACATATTGTAATTGTAATTCTCAACCAGCTCAATATTAAAAAATAAAATCAACAAAGATAATTTTGGAAAAAAATCATAAAAAAACAAAAAAAAAAACCATGTGGGAAAAGACTGTAGTAATCCACCATGCTTTAAAGAAAAAAAATTAGAAAGCTAAATTCTTAATCATCTCAATATTAAAAAAATAAAATCGACAAATACAATTTTGAAAAAAATCATAAAAAAAACCATATGGGGAAACACTGTAGCAATCAACAGTGTTTTGTGAGAAAAGTTATAGCTATAATTCTCAACCAGCTCAATATTAAAAAAATAAAATCAAAAAATAATTTTGAAAAAAATCATTAAAAAACTATGTGAAGAAACATTGTAGCAATTCATAGTGTTTTAAAGAAGAAAAAAATTACAAAGCTAATTTTTTAACCATCTCAATATTAAAAAAATAAAATCGATAAGATAATTTTGGAAAATAAAACAAAAAAACCAAAAACTAAAACCAAAAAAAAAGAAGATGAAAGCATTGTAGCAATCAACAGTAACATGTGAGGAAAGTTACAGTACATAATTTTGGAAAAAATTATAAAAAAACAAAAAAAACCATGTGGGAAAACACTGTAGCAATCTACGATGTTTTAAAAATAATAATTAGAAAGTTAAATTCTCAACCAGCTCAATATTAAAAAAAATAAAATTGACAAGTATAATTTTTAAAAAAATCATAAAAAAACAAAAGAAAATCATGTGGGGAAACACTGTAGGTTGTAGCAATCCACAATGTTTTATGAGAAAAGCTACAATTATAATTCTCAACTAGCTCAATATTAAAAAAATAAAATCGACAAATAATTTTGAAAAAAATCATAACAAAAAAAATCTATGTGGAGAAATACTGAAGCAATTCATAGTGTTTTAAAGAAAAAAATTACAAGGCTAAATTTTTAATCAGCTCAATATTAAAAAAATAAAATTGACAATGACAATTAAAAAAAAAATACTGTAGCAATTCACAGTAACATGGGAGAAAAACTACAATGTTTTTCTCACATATTTTAGCTATATTGTAATTATAAAGATTGTTAGCATCTTTTTACTAGAACAAATTCTCTGATAGGGTATCTCTATCAATTTAAATTTGTTTAATTTATTCGTAGGTTTAATTAGGTGGAAAATAAGAAAACTAAAAGGTAATAGAAAATATTAATATAAAAATTACTTTGACAAAAAAATAATTAAAAGAGTTTGTTGAAATAAATATAATTCAATTAAAACAAGAAAAAAGACAATTATAAAATGTGAATGTTGGAAAACCAACATATAACTGAACAGAATATAATAATGAAAATCATAGCTTTCATTTTCTTAGAACGAAAACTAAAGCAGTAACAAACGCAAGACCTTTTGCATAACTCTTTTCCGAGTCCTTTACCCCCAATTTTTCAAAAAATTCTATAAAGTCCTAAAAATCTCATGAAGATTCACCAATTTTTTTTTAAAAAAAAAACTTAGCTATTTCATGATTTCTTTTTAGATTCTTTGTTTTTACATTTTTATTTTGTCTTGGACAAACAGTGATTGAGTGAAAAAATAAATAAATAAAACAAGAAAAAAAATGTCACTTATTTATTCTAGATATATAGAGTGGATTGCTGGTCTTAATTATTTAATTTATATATATAACATGCAATTTATAATTGATGAAGCTTGGAAAAAACTTCACATTTAAATTGGATTTTTCATAGTTTGCTAAACTGATTTAGGTACCGTTTGGGAACGCGGTTGCGGCGGCGTTCCCAAAAAATTAAAAATTTTTTTTTTTGCTAAAATTTAATATGATTTGTACGTTTTGGATCGTTTTGATGTGCTGATGTCAAAAATGATTTTTAAAAAATGAAAAAACATCATTGGCATGCATTTTGGCACGAAAAGTTATTTGAAAAGCACCCGTAACCATACTGCCAAACACGCTCTTAGGATGAATGAGCTAGGCTTTATGTTTGAGCTTTTATACGGCTTGAGATTTAAATTAGTAATTATATGCGGGAAATAGTGTAAGGAAAATAGAAAGGGAGTGTAATGTAAGAGAGAATTGAGTGAATTTTGTATCTTGAGAAGCTTGTGCTGTTTATGTATTTATAGACTTTCATCATGTTAACTCATCTCGAATGTAAAAAGTGACGTTATAATTAATTAGTGAAAATATTAATGATGATTGTAGTGTTTGACATTATTATTAGTTGAAGTGTTGGTGAATATTAGTGACACATTAACGAGAAATAATCATTGATCGAAAAATAAGGCATTTTATTTTCATAGAATGTGAAGTATCTTTGCATTGCGATCATTGACTAGAATTGTGGTGTCCACCCTTCATAAAAGTATATTTTTATTAAGAGTTTGTTAATAGAGTATATAAAAATTTGTGTACGTGATGGTCACGTGATGGTGTGTGACGCCACATTTGATTCCTCAAAATTAAAAAAAAATATCCACTGTTTCTGTACTAAATAATTTGTCAAAAAAGGTTTGAGAAGGAGGAAAAAACCCTAGTTGAGTCATGTTGGGTGAACCAAAAATAACATGGTGGTGATGGTCATGCCATGCATATTGCGTGCAAAAATCCCAATCCCATATATTAGCATTTATATTTGGCTAGCATTGCTAGCCAAATACTAACTAGTAGACATGTTACTCCTGCGTTGTTATATAATTTTTTTTAATGTAAAAAAATGTGATAGGTAAAAAACAAATTGAAGTCCAAAGTCATTGGTGAAAATAAAAATTTAAATAATATGAAAAAAAACTAACAAAATAACAATAGAAAAATCACACCTAAACTTATTTAAATTATCAAACAATCCAATCTAATTGAAGAAAAAAAAAAGAGCCAATTTTTTTTTTTAAAAAAGAAAACATCAGCTTAAAAAACAAGAGAAAAAATTACACAAACTTAGGGGAATCTCCTAAACCTAGTTTAACATAAAAAACTTACAACTTGTTAAATCATAGACTTGAGTTCAATCAGGAAGCTTAAATGTCATCCAATTTAATTATGAAGGATGAAATCGTTAAAAAAATTATTAATAAAAAAACTTGCAAAAAAAAAGAAACAAAAAAAATCTGGAGCTAAAATATGATAGGTAAAAACCCAATAATGATGAAATCTAAAAAAAAAAAATTGTCTCAAAAAAATTACAATTAAAAGAATTAAGATCAAACTTAAAAGATTAAAAAAATTATAAAGTATGGAATTAAAAATCAAATATATTATTTATAGATTAAAAATTGATAGGGGATGAAATTAAATTTTTTTTTTGAATGCTAACTCAATAGAATCAAACCGAAAAACAATAAGAAAACAAAAAATTATAAAAAGAGAATTAAACCGAAAAAAATAACAAAATAAAATTTTAAAAAAGAAGATAAAAAAATAAGAAAACATCAATTTAAAAAAAGAAAAAAAACAGGGCAAACAACAAACCTCTTAATCCTGCTCTAACTTCTAAAATCGCATCCCGTGAAATTTTTTACCCAGATTCAATTAAGAAGCATAATTTTCAACCAATTTAATTTCAAAAGATAAGATCGGTACAAAAATATTAATAAAAAAACTATACAAGTAACAAAAAAATATAGAAAAAAATTGATAGAAAAAAACTAAGGAGGATGCAATTTAATGAAAAAAACAATCTTAAATAAAATAAATATCAATTAAAATAACAATGATCAAATTTTAACAATTAAAAAAATATCCAAGGAGTGAAATTAAAAATATCTGTAAAAACCAAATAAATTCAAACAAACATTTTAAACATGATCAAATCTTTAAAAAACTTACAACTTATAAAATCCTAGAATCCGTATCAAAAACTTCATTATAAAATAATTTAAAAATATAATTTTTAAAAACTTATTAAAAAAAAAACAATTCTCGAGTGAATTTAACAGCCAACCCGGATCAATAAATCAAACATCTAACCTGTTACATGAAATTGGAGATGACACTAAGTGAAAGCATTAACGTTATGTGTCTCCTTCTCTAAGGTCGTCCTGTCTGATGGCAAGGAGGAGGAGCAGGAGGAGGAGGAGGAGGAGGCGGAATAATTGGGAGCTGGGCTTGTAGGATTAATGTTATTAATGCTGGTAGCATGTATTGCATCAGGGGCATTCTTCGATTTATAGGAAAAGAAAAGCAAGAACTCCACTCTTGCATCTTAAAGATGAATGGGGAAAGAGAAGTGGAAATGGAGACAGTGGCGGAGTGTTTGGATGGCGTATCGATGCTCTTCCTTCCTGGGAGGATAAAGGCGCCTCATCTGTTGGTGTTACTCCAAGGTTGCCCGTAGGACGACTTGGAGGACTGAGTAGAACATGCGGAGCGGTTGGATGGAGGTAGATGGTGGTCGGCTTTGGATGATGATGATGAACATGTCAAGTAGGGATCAAAAGTCGACAGAGGGATTGCTGGATTCAGGCGGCATGGTATAGAGCTAAGATTTCTGTTTCTCCTGGGAAGAGGAGGCGGTGCTGATACTGACTACGGCAAAACATGAGATTATGTGTTAGTTAATTTGGTTTCAAGGGATATTCCAAATAATGGCGATTGCATCACCAATCTGAGGGACTCTTGCGACACAAACAATGCCGGAGAATGAGTTTGACAAAGCACCAGCCACCAGGCCGTCCATGTCAGTAGGAATTTCATGTTACAAAAAACGATCATCATTTCATGCACTACTTCCCTTTAACGCAGATAAGAAATTACAATGCAACACTACCTTCTCGAATGCAACTCTTGACCTTCACTCATGAAGCATCTGATTTCTATTAGAAGTGAACTGTATGTGCAGATGTTGGTGTTGTTGAGGTTCCCGATTAAGCTCCCTGTTAGGCCTTTGTTTTCCTAGAGAAAATATAGCAGGGAAGCTAGGGCTGAAGACGTGTTGTGTAGTAGGAGATAAACATATGTTCACACTCTAGGTCTAGCCATGGATAGGGGAGTTTCTCTGATACCATTGATTCGGTATGACTGAACACCTTCTACCAGATCAGAGAGGAGGTAGATCAGTCTTGCGAGGCACAAACTAGCTTAAGAATGCCACTTTTAGTGTAACTAAATGAATTTATCATTGCACTGTCTATTCGTCAAAATGAATCTGAATATGCTGTTTTAGCAAATCAAAGTTGTGACAAGATTTTTGCAATAAAGTAAAATCAGAGAATTAGGTAGCCTATAAAAATCCTAAAATAACTGTACAGAACTCTGAGGTGATAAATTTTACAAGATTGCTAGTAACAATGGTCTCATTGAACTACTAGTCTTTGAAGATGATCCAAGAAGACCTCAAAGCTCGCGTCATCGGTAAACAAGACATCTCCACCGGGAAGAGGAGAATCGGAGTTGTATGAAGCAGAAGGGTTCAATTTTGCCAGAAGAAAACGGGCCTGCATCGAATAACAATGTTAGCTGACACGCAGTATCAAATTAAACACATGTATTAAATAATGTGATTACAACAGGGCAGGTAACCATGCATCTAATATCAGGACATTCGGCCATTCATCCAAGACATATGACACTTAAAGAAATAGTTTCAGTTTGGATGCATAGCAAAGCATACGCAGCAAACCTGTCTTTATTCAGCTGAGGATAATAGGAAAAGGCAAAACCTCTGTTCAAAACAGTTCAGAGAACTGGCATTAAGCAGATGCATTTGCTTTGAAGGGTTCGTTGTCAGCTTCTACAAAGTGTTGCCTACATGCACAAGAAGCACATGGGTACTAAAAGCCCTAGAGCCTAGCCACAAGGTGCAAAACGCAAGCATATGCATGTACTTTCAATACGTAAGATGTGTAATAATACTATTTGTAAGACAACGGAAGAAAGCTCTTCTAGAAAATGGGAGAAGAAGAAACAACAGTCATAACAATGACAATTTAATTAGCCTATTAGCTCAAATGGCCTCTCAAATGTTGTTGATAAAGGTTCTGCTCAAATTCTACATAGGTTTGAAAATTCTGTTTACTAACAGGCAAAAAGAATTATCAATAGCATAAAACTATTAAATGATAAGAAAATTGTTCAAACAATGAATCTACCACTATCCCATTCTGAGAAGGATAGAAACATTATCCTTGTAAAGCATAAGACTGGCAAACATCTCTCTCTCTCTCTTCAAATGTTTCTCCCTTTTCAGCTTGCTTCAGGAAACTGTTGTGGGCCGAACAAAAACAACTACGTAAATGTAGTAGCCTTAATGAATAACAATAACGAGACAGATGATAGTGATGATAGCATCTTGTTCATCTAGGCACACACTTTATCCCTTGTGTAGCTCTTGGAAAAGAGCCTCGTGTGCCTTGGTAGCTGGTGAAGTGCCTTGCTAACTTGAAAGTGTTTAGCCACAAAGCCTTCTGCCCAGTGCCTATGGTTCATGTTAACAACACTAGTACTACAATATGTAAATTATGGTGCAAACTGAAACTTCCAGTCACAATCAACAAGTAGGAGTAAAAGTCAGAGGTCAATCTTTTGAGAAAGAGGAACAATGAATATGAGCAAACCCAAGCTGCTTATCAAAAGAAAAAGAAAACGAAAAAAGAAGAAGCAAACTCATGT
>Ga0325405_1007939_pt1 | contig 10608 bp, 6 predicted proteins | sample PopdelMetagenome_21_FD_205663 | JGI IMG/M metagenome (GOLD analysis project Ga0325405, IMG submission 205663) | Populus deltoides microbial communities from Bellville, Georgia, United States - Xylem-Control-R2 | ecosystem: Host-associated > Plants > Phyllosphere > Stem > Wood/Secondary xylem...
TAATAAATAATAAATACGATATCAAAATCAAGAAATTTGAAGCACTCGTGTACATTGTCATCCTACTTACCATCAAATATGTCACATTTCTCAAAAGAAACTTTATTATCCCCCTTGCTCGCCCCACCACCTGGGAATCTACCAATTTATTCAGTGCACTCGTTTTTATTTCCTGCAATAAGTTTCTCTACAGATTTTCCTTATGTGTTTCTCTTTGCATCTACATCATCCACATTGCCAGAAAGAATATAATTCCCAAGTTCACTAAAACCCAAACGGGGCCTCTTTAAAACCCTCCAATCCCCGCTAGAATCTGTCAAGTCTTCACTTTTTGCTTCAAGGGATTTTGGTACAGCAGTTGCTTGTTCATCACCACCATTTTTGGAATGATCTGGTTTATTTTGAGGAAATGGTAGTTTCAATCTCCCTGGGTTAAGATGTTCAGGGAGAATACTATGGCCAAGCTCGCCGATGTAGTTTGGGGCATCTTCGTTCCCTGTACTTGGTTTATTTAGAGTTCGGTGAAGGTGGTGGCTAAGGAGCTCGGCTGGTTTATATAGCAGTCACATACTTTTATGTGCTATATACCATTTCTAATAAATAAATCATGGTTTAAGGATGTCGAAACCTAAATTAGAAATCAAAATACTAACTCTCAATCTCAAATGAGTCAAAATTCCAAATGAGTTGGCATCCGATTCGCAGTATTTACATCGCTTTGTGGCTTAGAAGAAAGTTAGGAAAGTGTTTTTGGTAGGAATTTCCTTGTTAGATAGTGACTCTAGGTCACTCACTCACTAGTAATTTATCCTTTGCTGGATATGAATACAAGTTGAAAATTTAACCACTCTGGATAGGTAACAGCTTGTATTATCAAGTCTAAGCCGTGTCCCTACAATTTTTAATTTTTTTAAATTAATATTTTTTAATATTTTTAAAACGCTTTAATACACTAATATCAAAAATAATTTTTTTAAATAAAAAAATATTATTCTAATATATTTTAAATAAAAAAACACTTTAAAAAACAACCACAACCACTCTCAAACATACCCTTAGAGACAGTATAGAAAAGTGCTTCATAATTTTTTTATGTTTTTTGAATTATTCTCATATGTTGATATTAACAATAATTTTTTAAAAATAAAAAAAATATTATAATTAATTTCCAAGCAAAAAATATTTTAAAAAACAATGATATTCCATCTCAAACACCATCTTAGGCAAAGATTATTGTGAAAAAACAGTCTGCCTTCTGTGCATAGCAAATATGGAGTGTGAAATGCCACTAAAATATCTAATATAAAAAAAACTGTAGTCAATTTATCGATTTAAAATGCATATGCGAATGGCCATGTCAATTATAATTGTTATCAATGAGGAACTACATTAAGAAAAAAAATAGCTATTTTTTGATTTACCGCGACAAAATGATACATTTAAATAGCATGATATGTATAAGGAAAAGGGGACATTTTTTTCTCATTACACCATATGGACTTCTAAAAGAGAGTAAGAAATGATACTTGGGCAAACAGGGTAAAGAATATCTTTAAAGGAAAGAACAAAATTAACCCCACATTAGTTTTCAAAAGGCAGGAAAGACATCGGGAACCAGGTACCTGGTAACCCATGTTACTAATCTTTGTCAAGCCTCGAGCGGGGAAAACCCAGATAACCCGGGCATGATTGAAAGGCACACTGACCGGGTGAACGAAAGAAGCAGGAAAGGATTCTCAAATGTGTAAAACAATTCTTCCAAGTTGTATTTATTTTTTGATTCTGACAATGGACTTGTCTTCTCTTCAGTCCAACAAGTCCTGCCAAAAGAATTCTTCCCACAAAAATTCCTGAATAACAAAGATTGTTGCAGCACGCCTTTAATATCTAACAGATATGATTTTAAGAAACATCAACATCTTCACAATAGTTGTACCTCTCTAATGTAAAACAAATTCAGTGAAGCTTTAGGTAGGGAGTAGAGGCCGTCTTTCATCCTCTCCTGCATGACGAGTTGTCTGGACAGAGCAAAAACGTGGTAAGTTTGAGAACAGTTAATACTATCTAAATTATGGTAACTACAGATACACACCTCTACATGTGCTGCTGCTGCCAAATCTAGGAACGAATCTTTTGACCTGAACAGTAATAATATATAATGTACTTCATTATTGGAACGGAGAAGATAAACTAAATCAGAAGTATTTTCTTGGAACTCTTTTCCATCCTCATCCAAGAATATAAAAAAAAAATCGCATTAAGCAACTAAATCAGGTTCCCTCGAGGCATATCCAATTTAAAGCTGTTCACGGGTAATTTTTTCAAATTGCAGGAAGAACAACTTAAATTATCCAAAGCTATTTCTTACACTTTGGCCACTTGGAGTGAGTGTGTGTGTGTGTGTGTGTGAAAGAGAGAGAGAGAGAACATACTTGAGTTTCTCAGGAACATCCCTCAGTTCCGTTATTCCATTCTGCTGTTCGTCCTTGACTTTTGCAAGTGGTGAAAAGAACTGGATGACAAATGAAGCCAAAGAAATGAGGGTACTCAATTTTTTATAAAAAAAAGTTTCACACAATCCAAAAAATTTCCTTTCAATTATCTTTATAAATCACCTGGTGCATTGAGATGAACACAATAGAAATTCCTAACATAAAGTTTATGGTCAAAGTATGACCAAACAACGCAGCAGATGCAATGCCAGTGAAGATTGTTGCGACTGTTGAAGAGTACTTCTTCAGGATTGTATCTGAAAATATCCAAATGACATCACTATCCATGTGTTGCTAATGATATTTTTATGCCATCGCTCACAGAAGCACATATAGGTAAGATGAAACTCCAAATATGAACTTAAGACATGTAGACATCGAAATCATTTCATGCAAAGGGGCATTAGGGGTGAAAAGAACCTGCATATTTGAAGAAAAAAGAAGACAAAATTCCTTGGGCTGCATTGTTAAATATTAGAAGCATGGTAGCTTTTGAATGTCCTTCCAGGATGTTAAAGCTACTGGGTCCTGAAAACATTGAATATTAAAATGTCAGGGGACACAACCATAAGTTTAGCATAAGCATCCCATGAAACAAAACTACCTAGAACATAGGCAATGGGCATTTGATCATCTCAAGAAAATATTATTACTAGAAAATGTTTTGCATTACTTTTGAACATAATAACAATTCAATCAAAGATTCTTAGAGGAGTGTAGGTGCCAACTGTAGATGCCATCATATTAGGATTTTATCAATCATTCCAATCCCTATTAACAGTAAAGAAATTTAAATCTTCACAGCAGTTCTTATGTTCCAAATATTCAAAACTGAAAAATCCGTCATAAAAACTTCTCATCAATGTCACAAGTAAAACTAGTTAAAGGAGTAAAAAAAGCTGTCCAAAATAAATCAATAAAACGCAAACCCATTAATGGCATAACCTGCAACACCTGATATTAGAACTCAAGCATTGCTCTCAATGTAATCATAACTTCCTTGAAAATTAAATTTAAGTAATAGATTTCTTCCATACCTTTGACCACGACAGTTCCCAGTATTGCTAAAAAGTTGAATATAGCACCATATCCATATAAAAATACATTCTGGAAGCAAAAGAATTAGAGTCAATGTTAGGATGACTTATTGAGATTTAATTCTTTCAAAATCCAAATATCAATTTTGAAGTTCACAATGCAGCTTCAACTCAGGGCAGAAGCAGATTGACCCAATCGTTAAATAATGGAGTCATGCACTACCAACTCAAAGTCCTTTAGAAGTCAAGAGCATGTGCTTGACACCTGCTAGGGAGGTCCTCCCTAGATTAAAGGTAACAAATACTATACTTCATATTGGAATCTATATAAACAATCATAATCACCATTTGATGGTCATCACAAGTGAAACCGTAAATAACATGACACTCTCAAAACTGTTTTAATGCTCAACATAAAAAACCAAATTCCTCAACCATGACATATCACCTGTAGGTATATGCTTGTGTCATATTGGCTCTTCATAGCATATTCATTAAATACAGAGGCCATAGATGGAACGGTCACCTGTAAAATTCCAAAAATCAGCCTCCAACATGAAAAAAAAGAAAAGGAAAAAAGAGGAACATGACAAGATTTTACATACAGATAGTCACTTTTAACAGAATCTGCTTTCATAACCAGCACTTCATGCCATTGAACAAAAAGTAATTACTATCCTCAGCATTATGATACTTGAATTCACTTACAAAGATCAATGTGTAGATGTATGCACCCGTTGCAACTGGAAGGCCCATAGCGCTAGTACCTTCAGGTAAAGAGCGCAACTGATTTACACTTATTCCGATGAGCAACAAAGCAAGAGCTTCCCACTGTTAAGAGACCCACAAGTCAGTCCTATATTTCCCAAGAAAATGGCATGGAAAAGTGGTCATATGTGAACCTAAAACATGGAATAACCTGAATTATGGAAAACCGACGTCTCATTATGAATTTCAGTAAAACAGCAATTACCAAAACCTGCAAGTTCACAGAAAGAAACAAAATTTAACCAAAGTAGAAGTTCATGATCTAAAACATAAATGTGAGCTTGTATTCCCTTCTAAAAATAACATGAGCATTTCTATATAAAAATTCTGGTAAAGAGAGAAGCAGCATCCCAGTTCAGCATATCTAGGCATAATTTATCCACAAATGAAGTTCTTATTACACCTCATCCAAGCCCTAGGTGAAAAGAATCGAATATGATTAATTTCATTAATTTTAGCATCCAAGTAAAACTATTTCTGTGAGATGAAAATCCTTTGTTTCGGTTTACTAATTTATCAATGTGTTCTACTTCAATTTTCGAAGATGTTTTCTTAGAGCATGCTGTTTCAGTGGAAAGTGAGTATCCAATACTGAGAGTACAGGACCAGAAACTGCTCACGGTCATTTAAAAGTCACTATATATATATATATATTAGGAAACTTAAAAATATCTGGCACTCCGAACCAAAAGTTGATTTGTCAGTTAAATGTTGAACAGCTTCGAAGCATTTTATCTGTAGTTTGTGAGTCTTCTTCACCTATATTTAAATTCAAGATCATTATTGGATAGTGGAAACTGAAAAAATGTTACAAGTCCACCAAAGCTGGAAGCATTAGTGTTTATCAGGGGAAGATCACGAAGCTAACAACCAATATAACTTAGCTTCTAATAATCAGAAATATGCATCATAGAATACCTTCAAATTGCTCAGCATCTTCACAGTTGCTGGGTTGAAATATAACTGCAAAACAAAGAATAAATTACAAGTTAAGGGGTGTATGAGAACAAAATAATGCTTCATTCTACGTCTGAATAGATCTTAAAATAAATAAATAAAAGTAATATCATTTCCACTCTTATTTTAGCATAGTTTCTGAGTAATCTTGTGTGCAAGCCCCACTGTTCACAGCTTCCTGGATTTATAGTTTCTGATGCCCCTCAAGGCATAAAAATAGAAGCTGGAAGAACTCCTAAGCAGATAAGAAGTTTCTAGATTTACCTTCGGTATAAAATCATCAAAAGCAATTTATCCCGGTCAAAGGAAGCAAATGCATTGATTTTCGTAATTGAACACAAAAGTTTAGACTTTGCATTATTCTGGTGGGACAAATTCTTCTCTCAACTTAACCAAATTAAAAATTCTGGATCTTCTTTATCATATTGATAGTTTACTTGCATTCATTCCCTAGAGTAAGCAACTAGGACAATTAGCCTTTCACAAAGAAGAGCAAGCCAATGCTGGCACAATATTCTTTGGTCCTTTTTGGTAATACTGTTTCCGCAGAATCCATCATATTTTATAATTATGTGTCATAGGATCCAACTAACAATTGTGTTTGGTTGACAGCCCATGAATCCAAACCCTACACATAATATCCTAGAGTCTGTGTTCTTTATGAGGTCACATATGATGCAAATACACAACATGCATTGAGAAAATATACAAGGTACGGTCTGCCAGACCCAGCCACAACCCATATGCACATCATGTTTTCTTAAGGCCCTCCCAGTCCAATCAGCAACTTGTTTATCTCACCCATATATTTACCATGGTCAGGGAAGGCTGGGATAAGTTTCCCATTTACCTCCTCAATCACCATCCCTATAAGCAATTGCATCTCAGTAGTTGCCCCCATGCATGGTATTGAGCCATTGACACAAATATGGTAGCAAATTGAAATACAGTAGAGTACAAAATGTGGACAGAATAGATAGGAAGAGATTACAAAAGAATTATACCTGCATGATGAATTTCAGATAGTTATTGATAGCATAAAGAAGAGCTGGAACTGCAAGAAGAACATTGTTACGAGCTGCCTGTAAAAAAGATAATGCATGGCCAGATTTAAGGCTGTCAAACATAACATTGAAAATCTTTTGTTTAAATGTGCAACCCTTCTGAGAAAAAGATGATACCTGTACAAATGTGGAGATTGATAGAAGGGGCTTCTCTCCAACTTTCTGATGCCTCGCCTGCATAATTAACCAAAACTTTACATCATCAGCTAGAAAATGAATACACATAAGAGGCATAACAAGAATCTTTTGTTCAAGAGTCTTTCTAGTTTTCATGAAAACACTAAGATTTAAAGAAATGCTATAAGCAAACACAAAAACAAATCGGGATAAAAACTAAAACGTGAAAAATAACTTTAGAGTATAAATCATCGAAGTCAAGATCTCTCCTTATTTCCAAGCTCCATTCCACTTATGGAGATTGATTTACATATCAATACTCAGTTGGAGATCAAATATAACATGTATTAGGCATGACAATTGGAGAAAATCCAATTCTTTGGCAATGTCAGGTATATATAATTATATAGTGACTGTCTCAGCATTCAAACCTAAACACTTTGAAGCCACAAGCATAAAACTATAACTACTGCACTATGCAATGTCCATTTGCTTTACATTAGGCCATGGTAGGATGACAAAGAAAAAATTGGAATCAGGCATACACTTAAATGACTAGAAAAGAACGTAAAATGTACCTGGAACAAAAGCATGACAATTGCGAACAGAACCTTCGCAGCCTCTATCAAGAAGTTAACGCTAAGCGGGCTAAAATTGAACTTCCCATCCACCTTGGACATATAAACCAAAATTGGCTGGCAATAAAAGCAAATCAAACATGTTAAGAAATCAAAGAAACAAGAAGACAAAAACATGTCAAGGAATCAGAGTAACAAGAAGACAGTTGAGGCAAAAATCAAATTAGTTATTATTGCACACCTAAACAAAACAATACCACAACAGATATTTGAATGAACTATATCAACAACGAAGTCACTGATATTCACTTAGTCAATCAGCAAAGCACAATTCTAAATGTAAACATAGAAAAGTAGCAAACGGATCTATAAGATAGCTTACCCGTCCCAATTTCCAACAAACTATATTCAAATGAACTCAAATTAGAGAAGAGAGAGAGAAATCATGAAGGCAACTAATCACCTGTAAACCAACTAGGACACAATCGCCAACAACCAAAAGCACATTAAGGGCACGCTGCTTTGATGAAACCCTGATCTTATGCCGGTCATAAGCCTTGGAATATGTTCTAGAATTTGGAGAAACCAATTTCGAATGGCACACACTGCATTCTAACGTGCCGTTCTTCATTGGCTTCCTCCTCGCTGCTCACACTTCCACACTTCACAAAATTAAATCTACACAGAAAAAAAAGGTTAAAAAAAAGTTAATAACCCACAAGGAACACTCATTAATTATTACTATCAATTGCTAATTAAACATTTAACACTTGATTGTTGAAGTTACGGATTCAAAGCATATATCAACAACTAAGGAAATTAAAATTCTCTGTTCCATAAAGAAATTAACCAAATTTATTAACATAAACATAATTTCACAGTTAATAGCTAATCTTTGTTCAAATCATGCGCAAATTTCAACTCTTGATACATAATTTACTTGAAATTGTTAAAAATAATACATGGATTTATAGCTAAAATTCTCCCTGGTCCAATAAATCATAAGAAAGTAATTGAATTTATTAAGATAAACAGAATCCAAACCAGATCCAAACAGTACATTAAGAATCATCAGATCCTGCACCTTCAAAGTCCAAAACTATCACTTCGTTATCTAAACAAAGAAAACAGCAAACAAATCACTTTGATCTCACCTGAATCACAATCTCAACAATTCATCTGCCAATAGTACCCTCGGCCGCCGGTGAGATCTCCGAGCAGATCCACAGCTCCTCCAAAATTGAATCCAATTCTCTCGCCGGGGGAGATTCGAATTGAATTCGGCAGACAAAAATGAGAAATGGAATTCTCTCTTAAAAGAAACTCGAAACGGTTAGAGCATTAAAAGAGCTGGTGCTTAAATAAAAGCAACGGAAATCAATACGTTAATCTCACCTAAATCAATCTCTTAAAAACTCATTCACCGACGGTGAAATCTCCGGTCAGATCCACTGCTACGCTGATATCCAATTTAATTCTCTCGGCGAGAGAGATTTGAATTCTCTCTAGAAAGAAAGTTACGGATTATTATGAGAGAGGGAGGTGCGATTCAGAAGAATATGCATGCACTTTATTATTATTGCTTCGGATTTACAACAAAACACCCGGTGTTTGGTGTGTTTGGGTTTTGGTTAATGGAAAACGACTTCAATGAAAGGTGACAGACCAATCACGTGTCAGATTTGCGTGTGAAGAAGTGAAGTCAAAGTAAATGAATGCTGCTTTATGGTGATGTGTTTGGCCAATTATATTCGAGTGTTAGATTGGTGATGGAAGTGTTGGGGTGGTGGTGTGTGACTTTAGCACAACCATTATTCATTCTTATAAGTTATATGGGATTCACTAATTCTTATATGATTGTTTTTACTGTAGAAAGCATTATCACATCAGTTTAATTATTATGATATCAATTTATGTGTTAATAAAAATTAATTTTATGCTTTTTTTTATTTCATGATATTTACAAATCATCTTATAAATGTACCTATCATTTGACATTAAATTATAAATATATTATACTTTTGTTTACTTCATGATATTTATAAATATATTATGGTTTTTAGATTTAATATATTTTATTCAATTTTTTATAAGGTAAGAAAGTTAATATATTGACGTCCACCTTGGTTTTTATTAGGTTCTAAATCTTATTGAAATTATTTTCAAATAAATCTTATTTAACAAGAATAAATTATAGATTAATCCTTATATTCTTACAACGTTAATTAAATAGTCCCTCTGGTTTCAAAAATATTTATTTAATCTTTATGATTTAAAATCTATTTGGAACATGATTATTTTCACCTATTTCATAATATTTTTTCATTTATTTTCATAAATAAAAAATAGATAATATGGAAACATGGATAAAGAAACAAGATATTTTAAAAACAAAAAAATATTAAATTAAGCATGATCAACATTAATTGATTAATTTTTAAATTACAAGAACTAATTATTTTATTTTATAAAACTAAAAACATTAATTTTTAATTTTATCATTTAAAAATGATATTTATTTAATACAACAAAAGAAACAAAATTAAAATCCCAAACCCATGTCATGTCATATTACAATTACAATTACATAAAATAAAATAAAAAACTAAAAGTGGTGGTGATTTTCCTTTAGATCTGCTTGCTAGACAAATGTTTTGTGGTTTTTATAGTTCTTGAAGTCTTTTTTATTTATTTTAGTTACTGATTTTTTTTTATTTTATTCTTGCACAATATGTTATTTCAGATTCAAGCAAGAGAAATTATTTTGATTTGCTTGGTGTAAGGTTTTTGAAATGTTAAAAAAAATTAAAATTACAAGGACCTAATATGATATCTGGGCTAAAATAAAGTTTTTCTTTTCTTGTTTCACTGTTCAAATCATGCCTTCTTTTACATTTTTTTTTTTGTCTTCAGAATTGTTTTGATTTTCATTTTGGTCCTTTTAGTTTTTATAATTTTTATTTTAGTTCAAAATTTTATTTTATTTATTTTTCAGCCTTTAAATTTAAGAGAGAAGATAGAATGTCATCAAAAAATCATAGTTTTCAAACCCGGTCCTATTCAAGGCATCTAATAAAAATTTGTTTTAGATACTATTACAAAATAAAATACTATTTATGAAATTTTTTTTTTAGATTTTAGTAACTATATAAACTAGTATCTAATAAAAATAGTAATTATAAGATATACCTAAATTATGAATATATAAAAGCATCATTGGAGTGGAACTTTTTTAAAAAGCCATCAGAGAGAATATTCAAAATTTATAATGGTAGATGAATTAAATAATCTTTAAATTAATATTGATATATTTTATTCAATTTTTTATAAGGTAAGAAAGTTAATATTGAAATTAAATAATCTTTAAATTAATATTGAAATTATTTTCAAATAAATCTTATTTAACAAGAATAAATTATAAATTAATCCCTATATTCTTACAACGTTAATTAAATAGTCCCTCTAGCTTCAAAAATATTTAATTAATCTTTATGATTTTAAATCTATTTGGAACATGATTACTTTCACCTATTTCATAATATTTTTTCATTTATTTTCATAAATAAAAAATAGATAATATGGAAACAGGGATAAA
>Ga0325405_1007940_pt1 | contig 10608 bp, 9 predicted proteins | sample PopdelMetagenome_21_FD_205663 | JGI IMG/M metagenome (GOLD analysis project Ga0325405, IMG submission 205663) | Populus deltoides microbial communities from Bellville, Georgia, United States - Xylem-Control-R2 | ecosystem: Host-associated > Plants > Phyllosphere > Stem > Wood/Secondary xylem...
AATCATAGATCATTTTGCTTCATTTTTCATTATGATCATCGTTTTCTGTGTTCCTTTTAGAACTTTTTTTTCGGTCCCTTGGAATAGTTGCTTAGGATCCCAAGATCATGCCTTGCTGCAAAGCATGGTTCTTTTGTATTGAATACCACCCGTCAAACAGATTTCTTTTTGAAGTAAAATGTCTGCAATCCCTATTGATAAATTTAAAAATCTTAGCTTCACATAGGATTATATCTTCTCTCGATCATTATGATAAGATGAAATGATGATTAAAAAAAGCATAAAAAATGAAAGAAAGTGATTTTTGGCCAATGAGGATGGAATTGAAAACTAATGATAAAACATTTGCCTTTTCCTTTCAAGAAATTAAAGAATAATATTTGGACCTTAACCTCATTGCTCTTATCAAACTCAATCTGAATTTTATTTATAAATTATTTTTCCATTCCAAAATCATTTTATTAAAGAGAGTAAAAAACCTTTAAAATTTAAAGTCTTGTTATGAAATCTGTGAATTAGAATTTTTTTAGACTTCATAACTCTTGAGTTTAATCTCCTAGTTTTTCATTATACTTGAATTTTTTAGTATCCTTTAATATTTTCATTCTCTTATCCTATAAATACACTACTTGTTTGGATATAGAAAAATATATAAAGAAAGGTATGAATTTGTTTTTTAAATTTTATTCGGAATATGTATGTTCTTATTTGTTTTTTAGTTTTTAACACGTTATTAGCATGATCACTCAAATTAATTTATATTGAAATCTCGGCACGCATAAACTTCTATGTTACGTGGCTTGTATCAATTTCAATATTTTTTTTTTAATATTGGTCATATTTTATAGAATATATTTGGTTCTTTAACTTATTTTAACAAACTTTCTTTCTTTTTTATTCATCAAGATTTAAAGTTTCTAAATAACTAATATTATAAGTTCCTAAGAATTAAATAAATTAAATACAGTTCTTGAAGATCTAGTATTTCTAAAGAACTAAATAAATAGTAATCTTAAAAGGCTAATTTTTTTTTATATTAATGATTTTATTTAATAAGCTATTTTTTTTTATATAGATAATGTTGAACTTGACAAAACTTGAATTTACCACTCTTGATATCTTTGGGAATAATTATTTGTCGTTGATCCTTAACGCTAAGATTCATTTGACATCTATGAATCTTGGAAAGACCATTAAAGAAGAAAATAATACTTCCTTTTAGGATCGTGCAAAAATAATGATTTTCATTCGTTACCATCTTCATGAAGGATTAAAAGTTGAATATCTCACAATAAAAAATCCTCTTATTCTGTGGTAAAATTTAAAAAGAAAGATATGACCACCAAAAATTTACTATACTTTCTTAATCTCGCTATAATTGGTTACACCTGATGTTGCAAGATTTTAAATTGATTAGTTAATATGATTTTGTTTTTTTTTAAATTATATCAGCTAAAATTTTATGGTGAAAATATCATAGAATACCAAATATTAAAGAAAATATTTTCTACTTTTTATGCCTCAAATATTGTCTTGCAAAAATAATATAAAGAACGTAATTTCAAGAGGTACTCAAAACTAATTTTATATTTTATTGTGGCTAAATAAAATAATGAGCTTTTGATGGTAAATCATCAATCCCATCCCATTGGTTCTAAATCACTCCCTGAAGTGAATTGAACCTTTGTCCAAAAGATAAGAAAGAATCAAGGGTGCGATATGGAAAGAATAAATGGGAAAAAAGATGAGATAATTCTTTAAAAGGCAACCTAACATACCGCCAGAAATGAAGACACAATGAACCCAAACAAGAAAAGGACAAGACTTTGCATAAACCCGAAGATAAACGCTATAAATGTGGTATGCATGAACATTAGTCTCGCACTTGTCTCATGGCAAAATATCTTACAAATTTATATCAAGTCTCTCCGAAACAAAATACAATTGAGACTAATTTTATTTATAAAGATGATTTTGAATGTCATAATGCTTATGTTGATATTAATGATTTCTTTAAAAACCCAGATAAAACATATAACATACTAAGTGGTGGAATCCTTGGAGATAATTAAGATTTTTTTTATTTGTACTATGATATTTATCTTATTGTATTCTCAATAAATAATGTCAATTTTATTTTAGTTAAATAATAAAATTTAATTGTATTTTAAATAGAGATATGATTTTTTATGATGAAAATTTATGTCTGGCAAACAATACAATAACGCACATAATTCTCAAGGAAAATAAATATTTTGAATATTTGACATTAATTAAAGCTAACGTCACCACAATATCATGTCTAACAAACATGATTAAAGACTCTAAAAGTGCTAATATTTTGTTATTAAATAACACAAAACTGAGCATCAAAGATGAATTATATTCACCTGAGTTCACAAGAAATTTGATTAAGTTTTAACGATATACCTGCTAATGGTTATCATATTAAAACAATAAATGAAGGAAAAAAAATCTTTATATTATTTCACGTATTTCAGGCTAAAAACTTGTACTTGTGATATACTAGAAGTGTTCTTAATTAAAAATATCTATGTTTTGACACGATCAACTTGGATATCCGGAATCAATAATGATGCGACGAATTATTGAAAATTTATATGGGCATCCTTTAAAGAACCTGAAGATTCTTTTACCAAGTGAAGATCCATGAGTTACATGTTTTCAAGGTAAATTAATTGTCAAACCATCTCCATCAAAAGTTGTTATAGAATCACAATCTTTTCTCGAAAGAATTCAAGGAGATATGTATGGACCTATTCATCCACCATATAGACCTTTTAGATATTTTATGGCATTGATTGATGTATCAAGTAAATGGTCATATTTTTGTTTACTTTCTAGTCAAAATATTACACTTTCTAGATTACTACTAACGCAAGTTCCTGATTATCCAATCAAGAAAATTTGATTGGACAATGCTGGTAAGTTTACTTCTCAAATATTTGATAATTTTTGCATTATATTGGAATTGATGTTGAACATCTTATTGCACATGTACATGCTCAAAATGATCTGGAAAAATCATTTATAAAACGTCTTAAATTAATTGCTAGATCATTACCTATAAAATCAAAATTGCTTACATTTATTTGGGGATATGTTATATTACATGCTACATCATTGGTTAAATTAGACCAAGTGCTTACCATAAATATTCTCATTTTCAACTTGTTTTTGGTATACCATCAAATATATTTTATCTATGAACTTTTAGTTATGCGGTATATATGCCTATAACACCCCCCACAAAGGACCAATATAGGTCCACAATGTAGAATTCTCCATCTATTATTAGATTTCTAGAACCATTGACTGATGATGTTTTTAAGACACATTTTGAATACTGTTATTTTAATGAGAACATTTTCCCATCATTAGGGAAAGAAAAATTAGTGTTTAAATCTTAGTAAGAAATTACTTAGAATCACCTGAAGTTTTCTTATTTTGATCTAAGGACAAATTAATGTGAACTTAAAGTTCAAAATATAATTTATTTATAAAATATTGCAAATCAATTACCAGATGTTTTCACAAATAGTGAAAAAGGGGTTAAATCCCTTATTTTACCTGCAAATGCTCCATCTATAATTGAAATCCCTGAGGAAAAAAACAACAACATAGTAACAAATGAATATATATCACTTCTGAAGTGCGAAAGACTTGTTAGTGTTAAGGAAAAAAAATTCTAGAAAACATAAATTACAACAAATAGATGATGGTACTTTTAAAGATTCCTCATCCATAAAACAAGCGATAAATATTATGTTAAAATCATCTCCTAATATTTATTCTTCTAAAGTGGGACCTCTTGAAAAGATTCAAGTAACCGGAAATAATGAGATCTCTATAAACTATGTTCACACATGAGAGATTTTGGATCAAAATAAAATTGTCATAAATGATGCATTTGCATTAAAGGTTGCTTTTGACATCATCAGACGTGATGATAAAATTGAACCACAAACTATCGAAGAATATCGATATAGAAATGATTGGTCAATGTGGAAAGAACCAATCCAAACAAAGTTAAACTCAAATGCAAAACATGAAGTATTTGGACTTGTAGTTCATACACCTAAAGGTGTTATGTTTATTGGGTATAAGTGGGTTTTTGTTAGAACGAAATGAGAATAATGAAATTATTTAATACAAGGCACGACTTGTTGCACAAGGTGGTTTATCACAAAGACTTGGGTTTGATTATGAAGAAACTTATTATCTATTTATGGATGCAATCACTTTTAGATTTTTGATTGGTTTAGTAGTCTTATAAACTCTAGATACATGTTTAATTGATGTATTTACAACATATCTATATGGATCATTAGATAAAGATATCCATATGAAATCCCTAAAAGATTCAAAATGCCTAAAGCCTATTATGATAAACTCGAAAGTGTTTTTTTTTATTAAACTACAAAAATCTTTATATGGGTTGAAGCAATTTGATCGAATGTGGTATAACTGTCTTAATGAATACATGCTAGAAAAAGAGTTTGAGAATAATGAGATTTGCTCTTGTATTTTTATTAAGAAAACCACATCCAAATTTGCTATTATTGTAGTATATGTTAATGATTTAAATCTTATTGGTACTCATGAAGAGCTCATAAAAATTGTAACCTATTTGAAAAATGAATTTGAGATGAAAAATCTTGGAATTTTTTTTTTTATCTTGGTTTACAAATTAAACATCTTTCAAATGAAATATTTGTCAATTGATCGATATATACAAAAAAAAGTCTTGAAGCACTTTTACATAAACAATGTTCATCCTTTGAGTACATCTATGATTGTTCGATCACTTGATACGAAGAAAGATATTTTTTGACTGCTAGAAGAGGATAGATAAATTCTTGGTCTAAAAGTACCATATCTTAGTTTCATTGGAGCACTCACATATCTTGTAAACTTAAATTTTTATCATAAGACATGTATTTTTGAGGTGAAGTCAATGCAAGTTGTACTTTTTCCCCCCTCGTTTAGGTTTTTCCTATGGAGTTTTACATTGCAAGGTTTTAATGAGGCAATTTGACATTTTTGTAAATCATGAAATATTTGAATATAAATCTTGAAGTACCTATATAATTTTTTTTATTGAATTATAAAGTATTCAGAAATCACATACGAATGTTGTACTCCTTTTCTTTCGTTTAAGTTTTTTTCCTTTGAAATTTTTTTTGCAAGGTTATTCAAGAGGAAGTGTTATAAAATATATAATTATATATATTGAATGTAATCTCTTAGACTTTATAACTCTTGGATTTAATCTCTTGATTTTCCATTACACTTTAATTTTCTAATGTATTTTAATGTTTTTATTTTCTTCTCTTCTCTTGTAAATAGACTATCTATGTAATAATTTAAGTATTGAAAAATATATAATAAAAGATATGAATTTATTATATAAAAAATATAGAGGAGGGCAGTATAGAAATTAAGAAACATATTCAGGGATAAAACGGACTTTTAAAGCACCCTAGGTTTCCATGACATAAAAATACAGCACTCTGGCACTTGCGAGCCATCCCTCTCACTCTGTTTGTTGCGAAGCAAATTTAGGGTTTAAGGAAAACCAAAATGGGAGTTTTCACATTCGTTTGCAGGAGCTCCAGTAACGAGTGGAGCGCCAAGCAGATCTCAGACGGCAATATCGAGGCTTCAGCCTCCTCCACCTTCGAATTGCAAAGGAAACTCGTCCAGTCCGCTCTCTCCGCTGATTCATCCGGCGCCGTCCTGTCCTCTTTCTCATACGTCACTCCTTCCTCCGCTGTTTTCCAGGTACTCGCCTCTCTTTCTCTCTATTTTTATATAATTATTTTGATTTATAATCTCATGGTGAATTATAATCGTCTTATTTGCTAATAAATCAGATGCTATTTATGCAAATATTTTATTATTTGAAATGCAATTGTCTCATTAATTAGGTTTTATAGTGCTAAATATGGCAAGGGTGGATCTGGAATTTCATGGACCGTTTTAGTTGTGTCTGATGGGATGGGTGAATTTTGTGTGGTATATAGGTGGTCATTGGTGGGAGCGCCGGTGGTGCCTTCTTTGGTGGTGGTGGTGGTGGTGCAGTAGCAGCTCCAGCAGGAGGTGCAACAGCTGCAGCTGAAGCACCTGCTGCTGAGGAAAAAAAGAAGGAAGAGGAGCCTGAGAGTGATGATGATATGGGGTTCTCTCTTTTTGATTAAGCATATGCCTAGTTACTATTTCTTGCGTCTTTCTTTTCAATGGTTTACACTCATGTTGCAAAATTTTACTAGAACTGGTTAATTGGATTTAGATCAGATTAATTGTGTTTTTTGATTGGATACGGATTATATTCAATGAGTTAATATTTAGCATTTCATTGTGCTTTGCATCTGGTTGGTGTATGGATTGCCAATTATTATGCGAATTGGTTCCAACATCAGTGTTGATCGTAGACTTGACACTAGTGTAGTTTTTTGCATTAGATTTTTGATTTGGTTTATTAGCAAGTGTTATTCATGACAACAGTTTTGAATGGATTGTTAATTATCATGCGACTTGGCTCTTGTCGTGTGGTTCTTGCTGGCTCTTCTCTTGTGATGAATGTGAATTGGTTCCCATGTCAGTGTAGATAGTCGATTTAACACTAGAGTGTGGTTTTCTGCATCAGGTTTTGGGTTTGGTCCATTTGCAACTGTTATTCATGACAAAAGTTTCAAATGGATTCCAGATTCAACCGAGCACCTTCTTGACTGTGATTTTAATAGCTTAACTGGATAGGCTTCTGATGTTAGTATCTTGTACATCCCTATATCTACTTTTCCACCATATAGCCGTGGAGCTACACAATTTGCTTAGACTTTGACACTACAACTGCATTCACTATTGTTGCTTGTAATACAGCAGTGAGGATCATGGAAGGTGGTCCTTGTATGGCAGTACCTAAAAACATTGCAATTGACTATAGGGGATGATTCTTAATATTATTATCCAAAATACTAATTCTCTTTGTGGATATACTGTCCCTAGACACAAAACACTATTCATTGCAATAGTGTTATGACTTTTGTCTTTAATGGGGTTACCTCAGTCTCATTATCCGGGTAATAGATTTGAAAAATTAGCTCGAGTTGACTTATGTTTTTTTTAAAGTATTTTTTTAACACTTTTTACTAGTGTTTTTTTTTTTTTTTGCTTTCCTATTTATAGAGATATTTCAATTTCATGTGTTTGATTTGTTGATACAGGTTGATTGTCGGGTTTGTTTGAAGTTTTTTTTTTAATTTTTCTATTCTTTGATATTTTTTTAAAAATTTATATTTTAAAATTGGTTTGTAATAAATTTCTTGATAGGATCTAGATCCAGAGTTTTATAGGTTACAAGCTTTTTAAGATTTGAATGTTTGTCTGAGTTTGCTTAGTTTTTACTAATGTTTTTATTTTCACCTTCTATGATTTTTTTTAATCTTTAAAATTTGGTTCTTCTATGATTTTTTTTAATTTTTAAAATTTGGTTCTTATTTTTGTAATTAATATTTATTTTATTTGAGATTATGTTTCTTTTTTTGTTCTCATTAAATTGTATCTTTCTTGGGTTTTTTCTATCAAATTCTATTTTTATTTTTTTAATTGTATTTGCAAGTTTTTTTATTAATATTTTTTTTTCAATCTCATTCTTCAAAATTAAATTGGTTGAGAATTATGCTTCTTGAATAAATATGAGTAAAAAATTTCATGAGAAACAATTTTTAGAGATTATATTATATTAAGTTTAAGTTGTTTGCTTTTTTTTTCTTTTTCTAAATTGATGTTGTCTTATTTTTATCTTTTTTTTTTAACTTTTGTTTTGTTGTTTTTTCAGTTTAATTCTCTTTTTTTAACTTTTGTTTTTATTTTTATTTTTTTTTTGTTTGATTCTATTGGGTTATCACTCAATAATTTTTTTTTCTATTTCACCCTAGTATTTTTTAATTTAGAAATAATGTATCATATTACAAATGATTTTAAATTTCATTCCCTATGATTTTTTAATCTATTAAGTTTGGTCCTAATTATTTTAATTGCAATTTTTTTTGTTTGTGATATTTTTTTTTAAAAACAATTTTTTTTTATTTTCTTTTGCTCTTTATACTTATATTTTTATCATTTTATACTTGGTCTATTTATCATCTTTTTTTTTCTTATCTTTATTTTTTGTAATATTTTTAGTTTTTTCTTTACTTTGTTTTTAGAAAAAAAATATTACTTTTTATTTTTTACACGTTGAATATTTATTACTTTATATTTGGTCTATTTATACCTTTTTTTTTTTTTTTATCTTATCTTTATTCTTTTGTAATTTGTTTTTATTTTTTTCTTTACATTTTTTTGTTGAAAAATTATTATACAAAGACTAAGGAAATGACATTTCACTATAGCAATTGCAACATTATTTCATTCTTATACTGCATTAAAAATTCGCTTGAGATTTTAAATATTTTTATTAATGCATATGATCTACTATTATATTTTATTATATATAAGTATTGATTTTTTGATTCACGGTTATATTTATTACTTGATTTCAAAAAATACATTAATAACATCTACACATTAATTCTTTTGCTTTAGAAATAAAATTGTTCGATCTGTAGTGAAACAAGTTGAATAGACACGTTAACATTTTGTTTTTTTTTTTTATTTATTGGCACTGATGATCTCGATGTATTTAATTAAATGCATGCATAAGCCTTTTGATTTATAATTACATTAAAAAAAACCCTTTTGAAAAACTTGAATGTTTTGTTTTTTGTAAAAAAAAAAATTATTCCACCCATGCTAAAATGCAGATCAAATAACTAGTAAATCCTAATATGTTTATTTATTTGAAATTCAAATCCCCTGATAAGGATAAGATTCAAAACATTTTCTTTTAAGTGTAGTTATAAAACCTTGCCTGATGATATCGGTGATTTAAGGTCTTGATTGGGTTAAAAATAGGCAAAACTTGGGTTTGCAATTGACATTGTCAAGCTCGAGTGACTCAGTGACTCAATCAGAAACCCATTGATCTTTAGTTGAGACCTAACTTTTTTTTTAATAAACTAAAAAAATTATAAAATTAATTTATAAATACTTAACTTCAAATATTTTAATACATTTCATATTTCTTTTTATATTCTTTATTGTTTGGTAACTTTTCGATATGAGATAATTATTTTTTTATAGTCAATATTTATGCGTACTGTTTCAAAACTTTTTTTATGTAAGATATTAATATTTTAAACAATTTTTTTAAAATATTTTTAAATTAACCCAAGAACTAACTTCTTGATTAAGTCAACTCTTGAACCGGTTTAACATCAATGATTTTGAGCCGTGTAAGCGTACCCGAGAGATATTTGTTAATGCCGATGTACTAGATAGGTTTTTTTCTTTATATATATATATATATAAAAGCTGGATACAGTTGAGGACAGTATGATTTATTTAATTTAAATTAAATTTGGGCAATCTCTTCTTCTATACGGGTCAAGATAGATTAAATCTATCAAATTAACAATCATATATGTAGTAATATTGGGGAAAAAGAAATAAAGTATACAGTATTATTGTGTTATTCAAAAATAATATTTTTCATTTTTTTTAAATGATCGGTAAGATTCTAGGTTGTGCTTGATAAATCATGATAGTTTTAATTTTTTTTTTAAAAATTAAATAGAAAATATAAAAAAACATTTTTTTTTCGTGCTAATAACTAAATATTTTTTTATTTATTTTAGATTATATTTATTTATAACATGCACTACATGGCATGAAACTTGAGATTTACGTGGTATACCGCATAAACAAACACAGCTTTATTAAGTTATAAAACTTTAATGAAATTCAATAATTTTCTTAGCATGAAGCTCAAGGCGAGGTTAAAACGGTGCATCTCATAAATAAAGTTGTAAAACTAGAGTTCAATTCAACAACTTTCTTGGCATGTAGCTCGAGGTCCACATCATTGTTCAAAAATACCGATTCTACATTACCCCTTTCCATGCATGTTCCTCCCTAGTACACGAGCCATTTACCATGAACTTAGGTCGTGTCCTAGTGTGGAGGGGATTTGTTTTTTTTTTTTTATCTGGGTTAGATTTTTTTCATGTCTGGCTGTTATTCTTGTAGTACTTTAATTACTTATGTACTGGATTTGCAGGGTGGTCAGTGGACTCGAAAATAAATCATGGTATGTGTAAGCTGACCCAAACACCTCAGGTTATAAAAAAAAAAAAATGATGATGAACATCAAATTAAAATGCATATGATTCTTGATAAAATCATAGCTTAGATATCAAATGATATGATTTTTATTAATTAAGGAGTACTATCCTTTTCTCTTTGTATGGATTAAGTTGGAAAAAATAAAAAAAAATCAAAGAAATTGTTTAAGCATCCTTAGAACATCGAATCATTCTTTATATAAAACTGTCCTTTGAATCATGATAAACAGCAACCTTATTAAAATTATAGGTGAAGTGTTGAACAAATCAATTACAGATGATCAAACCTGTAAACTAATATCTTTAAACAATTAATGATAATTATAATTAATTCTATATGACTGAGGTATGATGCGGGTCA
>Ga0325405_1007944_pt1 | contig 10605 bp, 7 predicted proteins | sample PopdelMetagenome_21_FD_205663 | JGI IMG/M metagenome (GOLD analysis project Ga0325405, IMG submission 205663) | Populus deltoides microbial communities from Bellville, Georgia, United States - Xylem-Control-R2 | ecosystem: Host-associated > Plants > Phyllosphere > Stem > Wood/Secondary xylem...
AAGCATTTCAACATTTGAAGCTATCTTTGAAACTCTTCCAATTTAAATCAAATCAAGCAGCCAAATTCTTAAAATTTCCAATCCACTTAAAAGAGTTAGCAAGTACCATATCTCAACTGCATAATCTTCTAAGATACAGATCAAGAAGGTTACCATACACTTGCGCATTTACACTCCCATACTCCCAGCAAAACTTATCCACTCAAGATCACAGTTCTTGCCTAATACTAACTTGGGCATGCATAATTTTGTCAAGAACTTCAAATTCTTGAAATCCAAGCATTCAATATTTCAAAAAAAAAAAAAAAAATCCTCCCATTTGAGGCCAAGTTCAAGTAAGCGAAAAGTCATGCTTCATTTTTGTATTTTCTAACACTTGCTTGACAAGCATAATTCTATCCGAGAAATGAAAAACCTTCAAATTACCATTGGCTACCGAGGCTGCATTCTTCTCCCACCAGCAGGCCCAAATGCTTCCAAAGCCGCTTAGTTGATAATCATAAGAAAGATAATCATCTTCATTGTCATCATCATCAGCTGTCTGGTGTGACATCCCCTGTGCAAGCGCCTGCGCCGCCGCCTTTGTTTGTGCTTTCTTCATATTATTAGCCGCCCCAGCTGATCCTGAGCGAGCATGGTGCAGACGCAGTGGGGACATCAATGGTATCCACGGCATTCCTTCCCTGCTCCTTTGCCTTGGATATACTGGCTTCATCCTATGTTCCATACCATCTAAAACAAAATACTATTACATTGGCAAGCCAAAAATTCAAAAGAAAACAATTTGATCACATTATATTGTACATTTGAAAATATAGAGAGAATAGAACTAACCAGATTGATTAGAGAAGAAGATGAACTTGATTGTTGAAGAATTATGTACATTTTTATGTAAAAAAAATCAATCAAATCGACCAATCCACCATTGACCAAAATCATTGAGTTGATTTTGGTCCCCATATTTTGAATGGCTTGGACTTTCAGGCATTCAACTAGTGTAATAACACTACTGGGCCCTCTACACATTTCTTGGGGATGATCTCACTGTCCATTTAAATGATTAATATTTTATTTTATTACCTTCTATGATTTTAACATCAATTATATCATGTAGGATCCAGGAACCTACTACTTGACTTTTCCTTTCTTTTTCATCGCTCAATAAGCTAACGAAACCTCGAGAAATATCCACTTCTTTTTATCTTTTTTCTCATTTTTTTTATTTTTTTCTTCCAAACCTTTAAACAAATATTAACATACCACAAAATCTTTAAGAACTAAAACGATAATTAGTCCAAGAAATCTTTTTTTTTTGTAGCTTTTGATAATTACTTAATTTCAATGGTCACATTGAATATATTATGGTGAAGTTGATAATGAAAAATATAAAGTATAAAAAAACTAAAAGTTATAGTGAAATTATTATATTATTACTATTGAAACAATATTTTTATAATTATGTCTCTCATTCTAAAAATATTATTGTAAAAATATTATATTTTAAGAGGCATGTTAACAATATTTTTATAATTGTGTCTCGACTAGTGGGGTATTATTGTTATTTCTATAGAATTCAATGATCATTATTAAATTTATTAAGGTTTGTTAAAGTATTTTTTTAAAAAAATATATTAAAATTAAAAAAAATTCTTTTAATATTAACACATTAAAATTATATAAAAATATAAAAAAATTAAATTTTTTTAAAAGTATTTTTAAAATATGTAAAAAAAATCATACAATTAATATTTTATTTGTTAAAGCTTTTTTCACATAAAACCTCGATCTTGCTGCCAAATCCCTCTGGAAAAAAAGACGGAACTATCCAAAGACTTCAACAATTCAGCTTCCACAGAACCCAACGACATAATTCTCCACAAAAAATTCACGATTAGGACTTTTCTTTAAAGAAAATTTGTTTTAAAAAAATGACCAATCTCCAAAGAAAGGGGCTTGTGTTAGAAATCCCCGTCTCACAAAACCCTAATTCCACTCTCAATGAAGGGACCTTTATTGGGTCAAGTGTCTATAATTGGCTCTTTGAATGTCATGGGTTTTTGCATAATGCGATTTTGATCTTGGCTTCTCTTGCTTTTGTACTTTATCTGGCATTTAAAGCTAAAAAGAGCTTTGGGAAGCTTTCAAATGGGAGATCTTCTATTATGATTGCTTATTATGGCATTCTCTGGCTTGTTAGCTTGCTTAATCTTGCGTGGTCCTGCCTTCAGGTTTGTAGGTTTCTTCAATTTAAAGTCAAATGGGTTTTTTTTTATATTATTTAATTTTTTGTTTCTTGAAAGCTAATTGCATCCCTGGCCCTGATTTTGGATACCCATTTCACTGTTTTATTGGAATCTTAATTGGGTCTCTAAAAATGTTCTCAACTTTATGGGTTTGTTGTTGAATTATCATTTTGTTTGTGTTTCTGGATTTTGTGTTGATATTTTTCATTGTTTTAGATTTTTAATGGCTTTTTCCTTTGTGGGTTTTCCAAATTAGTAGAAAGGTCAATGTTGCTTGATGCTGTTTTTAGGTTTGTGATCCAATTGTTTGTATACCATTTTGGATAACCTTAAGATTAAAAAAGAAATTTTTTAAGCTCGCATCTATCAATGGAAGTAGTCAATTTTTAAACTTTGATTCATCCGTGCATATTTTTGATGTTAGTTAGGCAGAATGTAGGGATAATCAAAGTTAGCTTTTCTTCCCTTACTGATTGCTGGCAGTTTGATCGTATCTCATTTGAATCTTTTTGGAGTTCTGGTATGTGTAATTACCATATAATCTTAATGATTATACGGTTTATGTCTATTGTTAAATGTTTAACGTTACCTGATATGGTTGATCTTTGATGGTTCATAAATGCATAAAGTGGTGAATTTAGATTTCATTCTATAAGTTATAAGCTTTACTGTTTTATCATGGGTCAATACGTGCATGTCCAAGTCCATTGTACATTGCCCTTTCTCTTCACTAGAGAAGCATAAATGTCAATTTAAAATGTTATAGATTCAAAAGGATATTATATGGAAAGATGACATAACTTGGTTGCAGGTACCACGACAGTGGCCTTACTGTTGAGTGCTAAACTTTTTCAAGTGTTAATGACTAATCTTTTGGATGACATTATCTTCTTGTGCGTTGACGGTTGGAACTATAATGTAAGGTTGAGTGTGCTAAGCGATCATGACCATTTACAGAATGAGAGATGCAATTTGAATTTAGTTGGCTGTTGCAACTATATTTTAGTCTGGCTTCATCCAGTATCTTTTTCAGGAGATGGCTGGCATGTTCATTTTGTCTATTATCTGAAGTACTTAGTTTGAAGCATTCTTGTTTCATCTGATTCTCATTTATTATGGAACATGTAAATTAAGTTGAAGTCGTTTAAAGATCTGAGATGAGTTCCTAGATCCCAAGCAATAATGATACAGGAGAAAAAAAATTTATGACCTTCAAAGCCATAGTAAACAAAAATTCTTATTAAATGGTGCTCATATATCTCTCCACGTAAATTAACCAGACATGTTCCTTCTTAAGAATGCGTAAGTTTGCATGGTATTGTAAAATAAGATTAGTCAGCTTTTGCAATAATCAACCAAGTGATACTCTCTCTCTCTCTCTCTCTCTGTCACTCTCTGCAAATGGCAATAATCAACCAAGTGATATCTATACACGTGTCCTAGATAGTTTTCCATCTTTGCCATTTGCAGATAAACATCTGTTAAGACTTATAGTCACCAATTAGGTTAATGAAGATAGTGTAAATCCAGTTATGCTAGTATAAGGCTTTAATCTTTGGAGCTGCTTCTTGGATCTCCTGCGATGCCCTTTGGAAATTACTGTCACATTACTTTTTCTTGTGTTGATTCAGGCATGGGAGTGCACTCCTGGAAAGGAATTAGTGTGGAATATCTTATCATTGTTTACAACATCAGGAATGCTGTTTCTGGAAGTAAGCTTGATTGCCTTTTTATTGCAAGGAAATTATGTGGGTGGATTGGAAGATTTGACACGGCCCTTTGGTCTCTCGGCCCTCATTGTTGGTTTGGATATTCTTCTCAAGGTATTTCTTTGTTCTTGAAAACACCTTTCTGTTCTGTTAGTAGTGGTGTTTTTCTGGCATTGACGAAGGATGCTACCATCAGTCAGAGAAGAGATGTTTAAGTCTTCTTTTTATTAATTTGTTGCATTGACTGTGAATTCAGATAATTCTTGTTCCCTATTTTAGAATGGTCAAACAAATGCAAACCCCAACACCAATCTCAAGTTTGAAATGCCTGTGAAATATACTTGTCTGAGCTTTTTTGCTTATATAGAAAGGAAATGAATGATGCTGATATTTAATCTGTTAAAACCTTTGTCTCTAGTAAATTGATGCAATGAGCTTTACATTTTGCTTTTTTTTTTGTTTTCCTTACAGGCTCTTTACCTTTTTGGATTTGGGATTCCTTTGTTCATTGATAGCAGTGAGCATTCCCATCACATGAAGTGGAGCTTGTGGGCTATACACAGGCTTGTGCTGACTGCTATTTATGGGTTGATACTGTTCATGTATCATTCCAGGTGGAGGGAGAGGTTACCTGGTAAGTTAGTCTAAAACATGCATATTGGCAAAATTAATTTCTTGTCAATTTCAGAGCTGTTTTCATTTGACCTTTTATGTCTACCCTTATCACAGCAAGACCTGCATTCTACAAGTACATTGTCATTATGTTCATCTTGAATGCACTGTCACTGTTTGCTTCTGCGCTTACTGGACACGGGACTGGTTTTGGTTACTGGTAATTATGTACACACTATTCCATTTAAACCTTTCTGTAACTGTGTGGAGTTTGTTCTCTAAGTGCTTTATTTTCCCTTTCGCAAAATTTTTCTTGTGCAGGTTGTACAGCACAACAATTGTATGCTACCATGCTTTTTACCTTCCTCTTCTGTATGTAACCTTTTTAGCAGACTTTTTCCAGGTAATCATAACATTGGTCCAATTTCCGTATTTTCCAATTTTTTGTTTGTATTATTTATGTTCTTCTGTTTTTAACATGATGTTGTAAGATGCTAGAACAGTGATTAATTAGTGGTTGCTCCCTTGATGACCTTAGGAGGAAGATTTGCATCTGGAGAGCGTATACTATTCAGAGATGAAAGATGCTGGTTTCTTTGATGATGACTGGGATTGAAAATTACCACTGTTTCATCCGGAAGTAAGTATGATGGACAATGTAAATAGAAGCATGCTTCTGGAAGGCATAAATTCTGAAATGTAAGAGATTTGATCAATTCTGTACAACTTGATCATTCATGGTAGATGTGCCACCTTAGTAGAAGGGATCTTAGGGTTTGGATCCTTCAGGATGGCTAATGGGCACACGTTAGCATCTGACTATCTGTATTTGATGTCAACAGTGTATAATGCCTCGAGGATCTTTGACCTTATTAATTTCTGTATAATAATTATGTATAATAATTAAGAATCTGTTTGGAAATATGGTTTGGATGCTTTTTAAAAAATATGATATTTTTTATTTTTTAAAAAATATTTTTGAAATTAATGTATTAAATCAATTCAAAACATAAAAAAAAAAATTAATAAAAAAATTATGAAAGGCTATTACAAGATGTTGGTTAGCGTTTGGCGTGGCTAATATGGGAAGGTGGTGATTTTTCCTGTCCTATTTTCAGACCTTGATCACTTCAAGGCTCTGTATAAATTGGATTTCACTGTCAGGCTGGTTAAAGCACCAGAGTGCAATTGATATGGCCTGAATCTTGGAAAGCAAATATTGGCCTACTGTCAATGGCATCCACGGTCACGGAAATAACCGTTGATTCCGCGACTCATTCACCCACCAGAGGAAAATGAAGCAGGAAAAGGAGAGGAAAACAATAATGAGATGTAAAATATATCATGTAAAAAACTTGATGCATTACGCAAGAAATTGGAAGTGTATAAAAAAAACAAGTTCACAACTTAGAAACTTTATGAGTTTTTCTAGATGAAACCAACAAAACACAATGGGTTCGCAACAAGGTTGCCAAGCATTCCATCTATAATAGACTAACAAGAAACATGCGTGCAGGCTAAAAATGATCTCCAGGTTCTTCTAATCTTTCTTCTCAACAAGCTTCTCAATAAGATCAGCAGCATCCTGAACTGTTGCAATGCTTTGGGCACTCTCCTCTTCGACGCTGATACCAAATGCCTCCTCAAGTCCCATCACAATCTCAACCTGCAAGAAGTGGCGAGTGATTACAAATCACCATATGCTAAAAACAACTACTTAAACACTAAGATGATATTATCAGGTTATTTCCTTACTAAGGAAATCTCCAATACAGAATAAAGATGGAGACAACATTTTGAACTCAAAAAACAAGGCAGGAAGGCATACAAACAGAACCGCTCCTTTCACTTCTCAAGTTATTGAACAAACATGGTCTCATTTTCATCCATATCCATAACCTGAATGTCTCCCTCCTTTCCATTAAATAATCAAGCCCGCATAGCCAGTGATAAGGGAAACAGGATAAACAGCTTAAGCTTAGAACTAATTTCCATTCATACTTGATCTTTTAGGAAACAAAATATCTACTAATCAAGCAATAGTTGAATGGGCGAGACAAACAAGAACCTTTAGGTAAATATTGTACTTGAAATATTTCAAAAGAAAACATTCAGATGTATTTGTAAGATACCGTATCAAGAGAATCTGCTCCAAGTGTTGAAAACTTTGATTCCCCAGTAACAGGGATCTCATCTGATAATGCCAACTGTTTCTTCACTATTTCACACACCTTATCAATTGTTTCTGGTTTTGCCTGCTAGAGAACATTAAAGGATAAATAATCAATGAATACAACTGAAGAAATTCAACTAGCACATTTGCAAACAATCACACATTGGATCATCAGATTGACAAGCCACATCATAGGCCTTGTAAAAATTATTTGCAGCAGACCTCACAAGGTTATAGAAATCGGAGTATACCATATTATTTTTCAAAGTTATGCGGATGAATAACATAGGTAAACATCACATATACACATAGCATTTCTTTCAAGACAACTCATGTTTTATCTATGGAGCAGGAAAATAAAAGGCAGGCGCATTCTTGTTTTAATCAAGCATCTAGCTTTAGGCAATTCTGCACGTCTCCAATCTACATGAAATGGATGCTAAATAAAACCCTTAGCTATAAAGAATAATAAAAAAAACACTTAGCCAATATGTTCACCTTTACAAGGTTTATAGCATATTTCCAAAATCAAAATATATCAAACAACCAAGAAAAAATAGAAGGCAAAAGAAACAATGAAGAACATCCAAACGTTGCAACATTTTGAATCAAGTTTGATTTTCTAGAATAAATGTAACGGATCATTTCCCCTAAACAAGACAGTACAAGCGAAAACCATAAGATGTTAAGGCAGACTCAAAACAAGAAACATACAGCACATGAAACCCGAAGGCGGCGAGCTGGCATAGACCGCAACCCAAAAGACAGGGTGTTTCTTCCCTGATTTGAAAGTGAAACTGGCTTCAAACCGGAGATCCTGGATGCAGCCTGTTTAACAAGGATCCAAGCACAAGCTTTAGACAATCACCAATAGCATAAACAAGAAAGGGGCATAAAGCAATAGCCAAAAAAATCCTATGAACATAGAACAACAGATATCACTCACACCCATCAAGAGATTTCTGCTTCATGTACAAAGCAATTGCAGTGTGTCACAATATAGCCCATTTAAAGATGACAAGAGATGTCATACCCACTATTAATCTCACAAGGACATCCCAATTAACAACTACATTTCCAAATGTATGTCACTCTAGTTAAAAAAGATCCAAACTTTGGATCCAAATTAACATTTCACAGGACTACAAATTGATCACGATATTTATGAAAAAAATACAGCGAAAACACTAAAACTACACTAAGAACAAAGAAAAACATTTCTTATCATTAACTAAAGATATCTAGTCACATGCAAGGTATATATCAAATAACAAACTTCCAAGATCAAATCAAGAGCTTTAATTTAGCAACAGATCTAAAAACCAAACAAAAAAAAAGAAGGAAAAAATCTATTTGCCCACAATGCAAAAAGACATTAGACAAGTGAGCTTCATACCATTCCAGGACGAGATTGCATGGAGATCAAAGAACCTGTGGAGGCTGCCATTAGAGAGTCTCTAGAGCGAGAGAAAGCCTAAGCCTTTGGGTAGTGCGCGTGTGTGGGAGAGAGACGGAGAAAACCAAGAGAGTGAATTTGAAATACATTTGATAGTTATTTATAGGTGGTCTAATTTCGATATTGTCAAGGATGTGTGTGATTTTGTTTATTGCAAACTATACATTGACCCCTATTGATTCAAATATATTTATTTTGGTCCTTGTAGTTTCGGTTTTCTATTATCAAATATGATGTTTCCAAATACACACACCATATGCTATTGAAACGATAATGATTTACTAACCATTGCTAGAGTTGAATTTTTATTTTAGGCCTTCTCCGGAATATTTTTCATTTTTTTCATTTATACAATAATAGTTTATATATTAAACTTATTTTTCAATATCTAAATATTGTTTTATTAATTGTTGTGGAAAATTCCAAATCACTCAACCAAAAAAAATCATGAACAAATGTAGCATCTAAACATAATTACTTAGTTTACTTAAGCTATGTATTTATTTATATAATATATGGTTTTTTTCTCCTTTAAAATGGTTTTAAAGTAAATTTTAGAATTTTATCAAATACCAATCTAATTTTTTTTAAAATAAAAATCTCAAATGAATACCAAGCAGACGAGATCCAATGGTGTGTAAAATTCCTGAATTATCTCATAAGAATATTTTTAAATTTTATGCATTTTCTAGTAGATTTGATAAATAGTGGGATTTGTTAGGAGGAAATAAGAGGGAAAAAAATTAAATAAATCAAAGGGTGTGACAAATTGACCTTTTGAAAGTATTTAACAACCAAGGCCACATTCAATGATAGTAGAAATGTCATGGTAGAGAGAAACTTTAGATTATATGGACTAAAGTGAAATGTCATGCAATCTATAAGGTCTAAAAATAATTGGTCCTTTTGTTTTTATTTTTATTTTGGGTATGCTAAAGGAAGAGTTGGGTTTAGAGAAGGGAAGTTCTTATTGGCTAGTAGCAAAGGGGAGTAGCTAGCAGTTTGGTGACCCAAGCCAGGTGGCGTCAGATTGTAATAGCCGTTGGATTTGTATACATAGGGATTAGTGAAGTTGGACGGCGGAGAAATCTAGGTTTGGGCAGTTGCCAAGTAAGCAATGGACTTTACACGTGTGCATTAATACTCCAATTTCTTTTTCTGTAATTTACAGATGGGATATTCTGTTGCTTTCTTTCTTTCTTTTTTAATTTGTTTTTTTCTAATCAATTTAGTTTTTATTTTTAATTGGGATAGTAAAAAAAATGTATTGTTTTTTAAGACTTACTGTCACGTAAATCTAGTCTTACTTCAAATAATGGTGGAGAAGACATTTGAGAGTGCTATTATTTATGCTTTTATATATTTTTTAAAAGTTTGTTTATTTTTAAAAATATAAAATTGATTTTCTAGTATTTTTATATATTAATATTAAAAATTAAAAAATTATATTTTAATATATTTTTAAATAATACAAGGTGAAAATCTCTCTTGAAATGAGTTTATATATATATATATCTTGACTTTTGCTCCATGGCATTCCAGTGTTTCACGTGTCAATAAAATCGGGCGTAATGGGACGGTGGTGATGGAGACGTAAAAGATTTGGACTGATTTTGGAACATTTGAATTTCTTTGAGGAAATCTAATAAACACTCGATTTTACATACTAACGCAAGTAAGTTTAGACTCTCAACTGATCCCAAGCCCATGTTCTCATATGGGCTCAATTGCATGAGTAAAGCCCATTGGTTTAGATAAGTTAGAGCCAACCTTGGATTGATTATATAGTCCGTCAGGGTTTGGACAAGCTGGGCCCTAAATAGGACCAGGCCCAATTGTTTCTTTGAATATATCATTCTTTTGCTGCCCATAGAAAAAAGAAGAAAAATATTACCCCATAAAAGGATTAGGTTTCATTTGTATTTGTTTTGCGAAAAGCATTTTATGATACTGTAATATTGGTGGTGATGAGATGTTTGTTGTAATAGAAAAAATGGTTATAGTGACAGTGATTCAAATAATATGATGATGATATTATAAATAGATTATTATTCATAAAATATTTTATAAAAATTTCATAAGTTGAAGCAAATAAATTAGATTTAAAGGCTGATTATAAAATAGTTTTATTTGACTAATTTTTCTATAAAATATTTTACGAAAAACAAATATATGAAAATATTTTTTGAGAAAAAATCTAGAAAACATTTTCTTGTAAAATATTGTATGCAACACAAATGTACCCTTAAAATCATCTCCTTTTAATTATAACTATAGTTGCTAAATTTTATTCGAAACCTCAATCGGTTTAGTGCTCAATCATTAGATTGCTAGTTTAATTCAAGTTAATTATTTTGTCTAAAATAATATTATTTTAATTTTTAAATATTTCTAGAGTTAACCTCAAATAAA
>Ga0325405_1007947_pt1 | contig 10603 bp, 1 predicted proteins | sample PopdelMetagenome_21_FD_205663 | JGI IMG/M metagenome (GOLD analysis project Ga0325405, IMG submission 205663) | Populus deltoides microbial communities from Bellville, Georgia, United States - Xylem-Control-R2 | ecosystem: Host-associated > Plants > Phyllosphere > Stem > Wood/Secondary xylem...
TTTACTTGAAAAGATAGATGTTCAATTTGATTTTTCTTTATTTTTTATTTTTTGGCAATTTTCCTATCTAGGTAAGTCTAAGTAAACAAGAAAAGGAAAAACTAATTAACAAATCCTAGAAATAAATTCCTATTTGTGCTTTTATGTTTAGAACTTCCTTTTCTTGTTTCAACTCATGTTTTTTATATGATTTTTTTTTAATTTTAACCAAAGTATAATTAACTCTATATAAATTGCATGGAACAAAAGAGGAAACAATAATCTTGGCTCTATAAATTTATCAATGTTTCATTTCTACTCCCATGAAAATTACCCTTCAAGACATTGAATATAACTTCATTTGAGCAAATGCTGCAAAAGTTATGAATGGCGTTTCAAAATGACTAACTTACAAGAAGCATTCATGAAAATTGCCATTAAAAAAATAATTTTGTTGTCGCGATTATTGCCTTAAATAGGTTTCAATTTTGCCATTTACTACTTAAATTACTAACAAGAAGCATTAAGAAATAACAAGAAGCTAAACTTTTTCTTCATATTTTTATTTGTTTTTCTCTCTTTTTTTCCCTCTCAAATTCCTATACATATTATATTATCTCGCAAAAACAATTAAAAACTTTTTTTTCCAAGAAAAAGATAAAATATTAGATGATTTAACAGTTAGGGATAACATTACAAGTTTTTTGAAATTAAAAGGGTGACAATGGAGAATTGTTTTTTGATTTACGTGGGTATCCGAGTCAATTTGCGCGCACTCGATTAATCTCACGGCCCCTGAAGTTAACGACTATGTAACCTTTCAGTGACCCTGAAATTTATGAGACTCGAATTGGTAATTTTTAAATAATAAAAATAATAAAGAATTTTTGCTCCCTATTATATTTTCTCGTTTCTATTAAACTATGTTATCCTCTCCTCTCATCTTAATAAATATATCATGGAAAAGTTGTGCATCATTTTTTGTAAGGTTTTTATTCATTAGTTTATCGCAAGACATTGTTATTCGCTACTATCTAATTTATCCCATTCCCTTTTCATTTGGGAAGATTCTAGGTTGACTCTGTGTGTTGATATCGGTAAAAAGTGCTAGTAAATATATAGTGTAGTTAATTAATTGGTTATGTGTAATATTGATTTTATTTATTTAAAATATATTTATTATTAATAAAAAAATTATATTTTTTATATTTAATTATACGTGATTAATGAATTTAGAATAAAAATAAAATTTATGAAAAAAAACTTTGTATAAAAAATTATAAAGTTGCTAAAAATTTTATTGCATCAGAATATTCTTTTTAAATGTTCTCAGTTAATGTTCTATTAAAACTTGATGTGAATTAAAGTTATTAAAACTTGTGTATATTTTGTTTTTTCAATTATGAAATGAAGTAGTTGTCTTCATAAACTAAAATATAAGAGATACACTTGAACTAATATTTAGATGTTTGTTAGATGACATGTATACTGAAGTGACACGTAAGAGAATTCATATGGAGATATTACTCATATTTATGGAAAGGCTTATATGATAATTGTGTAAATGATTCTTAGACTTGATATCACTAAGTTATCTTATATAGAGAGTGTTATGTTTAATTCTGACAACACGTTATCTAAGTCAAGGGTAACAAATTGGTAAATATTGGGTATAACATTAACTATATAAAAGTATTTGAGTAATTAAGAGAGGATTCATCACCTTATGTGAATTATAAAAAATATTTTACTAGTTCTCAAATAATATTGATTATAAAACACTTGGCCAAGGTGAAATAAAATTTGAAAATAGTTTCAAATATTATTTAAAGAATCAATGACTATAGTGTTCACAAATAAAATGATTTAACAAAGTAGACATACTCCATGTTATAATGCCTAAATCAAAACATTCTTGATGAAATGATAATAATTACTGAGAAACTAGTCATATAAATGTTAAGTCAAACCACTTATTATTTTCTTAATATTTAGAGAATCATGACAAGTTGTTAGATATTGTACTTGATCTTTAAATATAAATCAATCAATTATTAAATTGATAATAAATTAAATTTTTTAATTTATTTAATATTATTTTATATAAGATTAGAATTTATATTCTGATCAACTTATTAGAAAACATAATGGCTCATTGAAAAATTAAGTCAAATCACTTATTATTTTTTTAATATTTGAAGAATTATGACAAGTTGGTAGACATTGTATTTAATCTTCAAATATAAATCAATCAATTATTGAATTAATGATAAATTAAATTATTTAATTTATGTAATCTTATTTTATTTAAAATTAGGATTTATATTCTGATCAACTTATTAGAGAACCTAATAGGTCATTGAAATGTTAAGTCAAACCACATATTATTTTTTTTAATATTTGAGGGATCATGACAAGTTGGTAGACATTGTACTTGATCTTCAAATATAAATCAATCAATTATTGAATTGATAATAAATTAAATTATTTAATATTATTTTATTTAGGATTATGATTTATATTTTGATCAACTTATTAGGGAACCTAATGGAATGATTAATCAAGTGTGATTTGATTATAAATAAATTTTAAAAATTAAAAGACTAGCATGTAATTAATATAGGAGATTACATTTGTAGACCTAAAAAATCAAGTAGGGACTTGATTGAATAAATTTATAAAATTATCTTAAAATAATATATGTAATATTATTTAACAGGCAAATTGATAATTTTTTTTATGAGGTTATTCAGTCTTATGACCCAAGTCGCAGACTTGGTAGGTTAGCTTGTTTGGCTCATGTTATTTATTTTTTTTTATAAGGTTATCCAGGTATCATGATTTAAGTCATAGGTTTAATGAGTTAACTCGGGTTGACTCAGGTAATTTTTTATATCATTTTTTAAAATTAATTTTTTTCAATTTCATCTCTCAATATTGAGTTAATTACAAATTAAATTTCATAATTTATTTTGATTTATTTTCTATATGGTTATCTTGGTCTTATGACGTGGGTCGTGAATTTGAAAAGTTAACTAGGGTTAACTTGAGTTTTTTTATATAATTTTTAATTTTTTTTAATTTTATCATTTCATATTGGGTTTATTGGGAGATGGGCTAATTTTATATTTTTTTTAAATAAGATTAAATTTTTTTATGGTAATATTAGCAATTACTTTATGAATAAATATGTATTAATATAATATGCATATTTAAAAAAAAAACAGATAGCTCATTAATATTCAAAGAAAATAAAATATCTTTTTTATTTTTTTAATGTGAACTTTTATATAATTTTTTTATATTTATTATTATTATTATTATTATTATTATTATTATAGATGCATAAAAATGAAAATCTCTTCTCATCATGTAAAACCCTTTGACACCAAATTTGGTTATTTTTGTTGTCAAAATCATAACAACTGACAAGTTTTTCTCACTTCTACAATTTTTGTTGTAAAAATTGTTATGAATTTGATGTTAACATTTTCTTTGTACTTTTTAATATTTTATCTTTTAATTTAAGTATTTTTATCATAATTTCAAACCATATTTCATCTAAGAAGACCATAGAATGCTGCAATTAAAAGGGGAAAATTTTGAAAAAAAAAAAAAGAAAATCAGGTGTTTCAATGTTCATGTGAACCAGTGTTAGATTTTCTAATTCTTTTAGAGGTTGTTTGGCAGTGTGGTAGTGGTTATTTTTCAAATAGCTTTTCGTGCCGAAATACATGCCAATGATGTTTTTTTACTTTTTAAAAATTATTTTTGACATAGCACATCAAAACGATCCAAAAAGTACAAACCGCACTTAATTTTAACAAAAAAAATTTGAAATTCGGTCAAAAACAGGTTCAATCACAGTATCAAACAGGCTCTTTAATGTACTAGTTTGTAAATCGTGCTATGTTGCTGGTTGATTAACACCTAAAAAAATATTTAAGTGATAAAAAATTACTTGATACTATTATTAAATTTATTCTATTATATAGTAAGAGACAAGGATAAAGTCCAATTACAGCAGCCTACGAAGAAAAGCTAGCCCGCTAACTGCATATTTTTTCCACCGCACTGCAATGTGATTGCAGGTGCTTTTTAAATAATTTTTTGTATTAAAATACATATTAATAATATTTTTTTTATTTTTTAAAAATCATTTTTGACATCAGCACATCAAAACGATCCAAAACATACAAACCATATTTAATTTTAATAAAAAAAAAATTTCAAAATTTTTGGGAACGCAGCTACAGCCGCGTTCCCAAACATAGTCTCGGTGGAGGTGATGTTTATTTTTGTGATGGTATTGTTTTTTTAAAAGATATTTTTAAAAAAAAAAATATATATATATATATATATATATATATATATATATTATCTTAATATATTTTCAAATCTTAATATATTTTCAAATCTCTGTTTTTTTTTACCTTTATTTCCCTGAAAATCTATTGAACCTCAGCAAGTACCTGATTCATCGAACCAAACCAATCAGAACAGTAATATTTTCAAGGTTCTTTATTTTATTACGGATATGCCATCTTATCCACGCAGATCAATCACAAAGCAATAATGGGGGTATTATATTTTCAGAGAACATAGATTTATTTATCAGAATAAAAATAAAAGTTATTTTAAATAAATTAAAATTATAACCACGTAACTAATGTGGTTATTATTTTTATCTTACATTTAAGAGTTTAACTCAACATCGCGGGTAGAAATTCAAATTAATTTTTGAATATAATAAAAAAATATATTAATTTTGCAAATATCATGTTTTTTTAATTAAAAATATACAAAACTCAAAATAATTTTTGATATCAACACGTTAAAATGATAAGAAAATAATAAAAAAATATCAATTTAAATCAAAAAATAAAATTAATTTTTTTAAAAATACTTTCAAAATATAACACCTAACACAGCCTAAAATTACGTTTTACAAAACGCAACATCTATGATTATGACTAGTATAGAATCTTTTTTTAGAGTCTTTTTTGTTTTTTTTTTACCAAACTCAACATCTATGACTATGACTAGTATAGAGTCTTTTTTATTTTTTCTAATATTGGTACAGTAGTTAACTAGTTTGATTTAAGTAGAAATTCAAATTCATTTTAAATATAATAAAAAAAATACATTAATATTGTGGATTTTAAAAAAAAAATGTATACGTGTTGTTTTTTAATCTTGACTTTTCTGTTTATTTAATCTTGGAGGTTTTTCTTTAACAAAGAATTTATGAATTTTATTTTTATAAATACATCATGGAAATAAAAATTATTTATATAAAATATGAAAAAATACAACAATCTCTTTGAAAGATCATCAAGTTTTAAAACATGTTTTAAAATTTATTTTTTTTAGGAAATTCATTTATCATAATATTTATTTGTTGGACCAAACAATTATGAGAATCATAAAAAAAATATTTTAATAAAAAAATATTTTCTTAATTATTTTGTGTATGTATTAAAAATATAAGAATAATACATTAGTTTAGTTTATTTTCAATGTAATTATGTGATAAAAAATGCAATGAAAAACCAAAAAATTAAACTTAAGAAGAAAAATGATTACAAATCTTTGCTAAATAATTTTATTACAAAGAATATCATGTTAATATTTAAAAGATATTTTTAAATATATTGAAAAAATTATTTCAAATCTTTGAAAAAAAAAGAGTAAAAATAAGCTAAAGAAAAGAGGTCAGGTGCTTGGGTCTGCAAAGCCAAGCCTGCGTGCTAAGACCCTTTTGATTTTATTATATGATTGGAGGGGTAGACAATGCATTGTCCGCTCCTTTTTTTTTATTAAGTGGATGAATGGGTTTTTTACGGTGGTGGTGGGTCTATATTCCAACCACCACTATGGTAAATGAAAAGTAAAGAGAGGGGGTCAATCAAATCCATGAAATCAAAACCGAAGCTAATCTAACTTCCGTGACCACCTTTATTGAATTCTCTATAGAAGAGGAACTCATTAACACCAAAATCTTCCTTTATGGTTGCCATATTTTTTTTGTTTTTGGGGAAGGGGAGCTAAACATCCATTTTTCATTTAATTTTCACCCGTCAACCCCAGAATCAATATAAAAAAGGAAAATCAATCAAATTCATGAAATCAAAACCGAACCTAATCTAACTTCCTTGTCATGTTTAGAGAAGAAAACCACCTCTGCTGAATTCTCTCTAAAAAAGAAACTCATTGACACCAAAATCTTCCTTTATGGTTGTCATATTGTGGTCAAACGATAACTTTTTCTCTCTGTCTTCATTTATTAACATGTCTCTCTCTCTTTTCTCTAATTCAGGGATTACAAAATGAACAAAATGAATTTTTAGATCAAAATAATAATTCTAAAAATTTTGAGATTAACCATGAATTTTATTCGTGTTTTCATTTTAGTCATCCCACTTTAAATTTTATTATTTAAATAAAATTAAAAAACTTTATCTGATTTCCTCAAAATCATTATCAAAAATAAAAATCAACCTAATCCATAAAATCAAAACTGAACCTAATTTGACTTCCCCATCATGTTTACAGAAGAAACCACCTTGAATGAATTCTCTCTAGAAAAGGAATTTATTAACATAAAGATATTTTTTTTTTGCTCGGATTATGGTTGAGCGACAACTTTCTCTATTCCCCTTGTGTTTCTCTCTCCTTTCTCTAATACATGAATTGAAAAATAAATTAAATTAAATTTCGATGCAAAATAAAAATTCTAAAATTTTTTAGATTGATCTAGACGTGTTTTCATTTTTCAAGCCCAAGGACAATGCATAGACCCTAACCCATTACATGGACCAGATATCTAATCCATCGTCACCCTCACCCTGTGGAGGAAACAGCCTTCACTCGGCATGTCTTTGCTCAACGATCACTTGACATGCCCACAATGAAAACTTGGGTCATTGTTCTTTATCTTGTCTTTTTCTTCTTTTCATGAGTTTAAAATTTAGAATATTTTTTTTTATCATATCGTATGATATTAAAAATAATTTTAAAAAAATAAAAATAATATTATTTTAATATATTTTCAAATAAAAATAACTTTAAAATATAATTAATACCACTATTTTAATTACAATAAATGCGGTATGCTTTTAGGAGGCCTATGCCTTTATAACAAAAGTAGTTTCGGCGATACATACCGTACTGTACGTACCTAACGTATTTGCTGCCTTTCTAGTATTTCTTTAATCTCAGATGAAAAAAGAAAAAAGAAAAAAGATGATGTTAATGCGCTGGCAGAAGAAGCCAAGACCGGGCATGTGCTCTTGCACGTGGGTGGCTACGACCAAAATACAAAAGAGAATGAAGCGAACACATGCATCGATGCCATTCTTTTGCAGCATCTACACTATTATAAGTTAAAGCTGTAATTATTGCAAAATGTATTGTCACTGACTCGCTATGCTGTCCAATGCCGACACACAGTATGTGCCTTAATCATTATCTGTAAGGAAAAAAAAAAACATTAGTTTATATAAATACATATAAACTAATTTAATTAATTTCGTATTTAATTATGTGATGGGACATTAATTTCTCATGCTTTTAATATATCACTGCCTTGTAATCTCGAGAGGTATGGGTTTTTTTTTCTTGGTTTCTTCATTCAAATTTATAATTAATATTTTAATTTTAATTATCATGTAAATGGAGTATATATTTTATCAGGGGTGATTATTTTCAGTTCTGTTTAATTTGATTTGATTTTTTTCTAGTTTGGATTTAGTTAAATTCAGTTTTTTTATTTCAAATTTATAAAACCGAAACTGATTAAACCAGTTAATTTTTCAATTATTTTTTTTAATTTTTTTCTCACCCTACACTTTACCATCTACTATAATAAACAAAATAAGATTCTGCCTCGTGGATAATAACACACACAAGAAGATTGATTTTTATATATATATATATATATTTATTTATTTCACAGTCCAGATTGGCTACAGATAAAACAGCTGTCCTTCCATGTGTAAAATTGTTTTTAACTGTGGGCATAAATAAATAAAAGGGAAATTGGGGTTTGGATTTTGGAGTTTATCTTGTTCACTAGTGTTGAAAAATAATAAAAGATAAGGACAAGATGAGTGAGCTTCCAACTTGAGGCTGACTGACAACGTGCAGAAGGCAGTTACGTCCGTCTTTGGGATTGCTATCATTGTACACGTGTTTATTAGATAACTGGCCATTGTTACAGAGTGTTTCTCGGTGCGCTGGAGGATGTTTTTCATAAACCATTTTATTTTAAAATGTTTTAAAATAATATTAATTTTTTTTTGAAAAACATGGCCCAGCCGTTGAAATAAACGGTACCAAAATATTGATTGTACACGTGTTTATTAGATAACTGGCCATTGTTACAGAGTGTTTCTTGGTGCGCTGAGGTTGTTTTTCATAAACAATTTTATTTTAAAATAATATTAATTTTTTAAAAAAAGCACGCCCAGCCGTTGAAATAAACACTATAAAATAGTTTATTATTAATTTTTTTAGAAGCATTGTCGAAGAAAGCAGCTTAATTTGGAGACGAGAGAAATAATTAATTACTATGCTAAAATAGAGAGCTCCACCCGCTGCTGATGAACCTGCAAGTCAAAGGCCAATCACTGAAAATATTGGAAAGCAACCGCCTCCACTCAGTACCTTCTGATGCAGACTTTCCTTGTCCCATCGCATAATCTCCCACGGTCCCACCCTCCTTTTTTATTTCCGGACCTTCCTCCTCAAATTACTACAATACCCTTCTAACAGTATTTTTCCGGTATCAGCACAGAAAAAAAATTGTTTTTTTAAAATTTATATTACATGCGCTATATATCTATATTACACAGTTTAAAAACATGATGCAAACCATATTTTATAAAATTTAATTTTTTTATTAAAAATTAATTTTTTTATATATTTTAGATTGTTTTGATACGTTAATTTAAAAATAATTTTTAAAAAATAAAAAAAATATTATTTTCATATATTTCAATATGAAAAATACTTTAAAAAACAACTATAATCTCATTTCTAAACACTCCCTACATAGATTACACGTTAGTTTTCCTTCTTTTTTTTCCTTATTATATTTTATCTTCGACTGCCTCTCCATCCTCCTAACACTCAACTTAGGCAACCTTATCTTAGTCTCCACCACATAAAAATCATCCCTCCCTCATCTCAATGAGAGACCTCACCTTTGTCTCTCTTTTTCAGCCATTACTTTTATTTATAAGTTTTTCTTCTATGTTTAAGTATTGAAACTCGTGTATGAAACTCGTGTATGATTAGTTTGTAGTAGAATTGAACCTTAAATTGAAATTTCAAGAATAAGATATTAAAATAAACCAAATTTAATATGTAGTGTGATTTCACCCCATTAACATAGTATATAAAATTTCAATTAATTCTAGTTGTATTTCTGCGATAGAATTGCAACAAGTTTTAAATAACATTTTTTCTTCTTATTTTTTTTGTCTTTTATACTACTAATATGTTTAGAGACAATAATAAAAAATATTAATTTTTTATACTAGGATGTCGTAGACACAAAGAACAAGAAGATTGACATAAACATTGAAAACTTAAAGAACACTAGGAAAATATAAGTTTTAAAAAGAAATGACTTGGTTTTAGAGCCTAGCTCTGATACCAACTGACGCAAACCTCATGATCACATGATAACGCAACTCATAATCAAGATTGAGACCTGATACTGGAAAGCCAAAAGAGATTTGTTAGGCGTGTGACACAATGAGAATCTGTCCCCAGACACCAACACTATTGGAATGAAGTTGAATGACGCCATAAAGCTAGTTACTATTTGATAAGTCAAATCCAGTTAATTCAAGAACTAAAAAAATACAAGAACCTCTCTCACACGTTAAAATAAAAGGTTCAAAAGTATTATTGATAAAAAAAGTGTCGAAACTTAGGTTTACCAGAGTTTAAGCACTTCTGAAAACTTAACTCTAATGGATTTATCATTATGGGCTGAATTAATCAACTCACAAAACTAATTCAAAACCTAAAATTAGCAAGCCCGAACCTTGATCCAAACAATTCTTGAATCCCAGCTAAAAATAAAGTATTTATTAAGTTTAAACAAGCCTTGAGCTATAACTGAAATAATAAAAATAAAACTTATAAGTTAATTTTTTATGCTATTATGAAAAGAGAAGAAGATAACAAAATAATACAAGTTTGATATAAGGCTAATTTATAGCCTACAATTCTGTCCAATGATCCTAAAAATCAATTTGTCATTAAATATCACCAGCCCTTTTTTCCTTGTATACAATGACAAATTGATTTTTAAGTTCATTGGACAGAATTCTGACTCATTTGAAATTTTACTCCAGTATATAAAAATACCTTTAAAATATTATGGTAAAGTTTCAAATTTATTCAACAATTTGACTTGGAGTTATGCTCAATAGCGTAAAATTGAAAAATAAAAAATTTTACATTAAAATTAAACAGTAAAATTTTTATGTTAAAATCTGAATTTAATCTTATTTGGATCATTTCAAAGTACTCAATTCAATTAGATGATTTTCATTGAGAAATTAAGATCTCAATTTAGTTCCTAATTTATATACTTATCCTTTATCCA
>Ga0325405_1007956_pt1 | contig 10597 bp, 4 predicted proteins | sample PopdelMetagenome_21_FD_205663 | JGI IMG/M metagenome (GOLD analysis project Ga0325405, IMG submission 205663) | Populus deltoides microbial communities from Bellville, Georgia, United States - Xylem-Control-R2 | ecosystem: Host-associated > Plants > Phyllosphere > Stem > Wood/Secondary xylem...
AACCAAAAATTAATATAAATTAAAAGATGATAAATTATTAACTATTAAATCCTTATTGTGTTTAGACTCTTCCTTCTTTGATATATTAATTTAAGGTTAGTGTTGATAATTTGTTTTAAAAAAAAAATGTTTTTTTTAATATTATTATCATTATTTTTTAAACTTATGAATTTAGATTGATTAATTATCAAATCTCAATTATTATCCAAAAATTTGGTAATTAGTCATTATTTTTTATGAGTTTGCATGAAGAATCATTATTTTTTAACAACAACAATTGTTTTTACACTAATTTTGAAAACAAATCATGGATAATAATAATAATTTATTGATGAAGTTTATCGCTATTCGACATCGTGATAATCTTAAAAAAAAAAAAATCTGAAATCTTGTTTTTAGAAAAGTAATGTCTTGTTTAAGGAGTTATCATCTAATATTATAATTATTAAAAACCCTAAATAATTAACAAATATTTCATTATACAAAACTGGTTACGCTAAGAGGAAGATACTATCACCCTTAAAGTGTCATATCTAAGATAAATTACATTGTTGATTTTATCTTAAATTTATAAGGGTCTGTTGTATTATGCTTTGATGATCTGCCTATAATATTCTCGACTCTAGCATAATTAAAAATTCAACTAAAAATACTTTCAACTCTAGTGTTGCTAAGTTTCATATAAAGAAAATGTATAATATTCATGACTTTTCGTATTAGTGAGTATTAAGCTAAGAGTTATTTCTAAATCTATTGCTATTATTTTTATCTCTTCTATTAGTGAATATTAAGAGTATTCTCAATTTTGACATAAATGACTATAAATATTCCCGACTCTAATATCAATAAATATTAAGAAGATATTTCTAATTTTAGCATTGCTTGATATTAAAAAATTAGTATTTCTGACTTTGCCGTTAATAAATATATATTTAATCCTTTCAAATTAAAAGTTTTTGGTACTATGTTGTTATTTTTTAATGTTCAAGGTGATGACTCACTATGAGTCCATTTACCTCATGGGTAACAACTATTTTTTTTTCATTTAGAAAGACAATGTTGATGGTTTTATTATTTTTTAAAATTTGAAAATATTGGCCTAATGAAATAGAGTCCAAAATACATGCAACAAAATATTTTTTATGTTTTTGTAAAGATGCCAAAAAAATGCTTAGATATTCAAGAATAATAATGTTTTTGCTTTTTTTTTTTTTGGGTACATAAGAATGTTAAAACAATGCCTTTTTTGTACAAAGCTAAAAACATGCATGAATGATTTTTTTTAGTGCACATGGTCATAAAATCTTTTTTTATATGAGCAAAGTCTAAATTTAAAAACCCAAGTAGAATGCACAGCCCATGTAAAAAAGCATATATAAAGCCCATCAATTAGCAAAACAGGCCCAAAAAACAAAACACAGCCCACATGCAACCCCGGCCCACACGAAGTCAGTCCAGCACAGTAACATAGCCTACAAAACTCACACAAACATAAAATGAAAAGCAATCAAAATAACCCAACGCCTAATCTAAAATTCACTCACGCCAGCCTGCACAAAATGACACTCTTCAATCTAAAACCTCTCATAAACATGACCACACGCCCGAACCCTTCATTTCTTTATTTTTTATTTTTTTAGGCTTGTTTTTTTTTTGTATTTTAAAAATATATTTTTAAAAATTATTATTATTTTTATTTTAAATTAATATTATTTTAATGTTTTCAAATCATTTTATATTTTAATATTAAAAATAATTTTAAAAAATATAAAAATATTATCTCCATTCATTTTAAAATAAAAAGAATTTGAAAAATATTAATATTACCATTAGAAACACCCATTTTCATAGTATAACAAGAGTTAATTCTGAGGGGTATAACTAAACTAGTCAGGTCCTAGATTTTTTTCTTCAAAACTTATTAATTTGAGTGTCACAAATTTTAAGATTACTGAAAACTTATATGTTCGTTAATTTTAGGGTCTCGGGAGATTAGTCGAGGTACACGTAAGTAAATTGACCCGGATGATTTAAAAAAAAAAAAAAAGAAGAAGAAGAAAAAAAAGAAAGAGAAAGACCTTAAGAAACGTTGCCGCTACACCCTTACATACCGACACGCACGAAAAAGGAAACCTGTGGATCATCATGCATATTACAGTGGGGATGTCTGGTTTGTGTTTCCAACGGGTATAAGAAATAAAAGCATTCATGGAGAACAGGGGGGGTCTCACCTCATCAAGAAAGGAACCGCCCATGGAGAAACTTAAGAAAAACTTACAGTGCAGAAAGATAAGGAAAAGAAAAGGCCAACTTCTCATTTCAAGGCAGCATACTCAAAATGACCTTAGATTTACATGATGAAGTGAGGGTTGCGGGGCTCCATGCCTACCACACAACAGTGAAGGTTTTCCGGTTATTTGATTCTCACACGACGCCGGAACTTCCCAGTTTAAAAAAACCGACGACTTGAAGGCTCAGTGGAGAGTATCAATAGTAAGCCTCCAGCGTTTTTAGCTCAGATGGAACCAGGGCTGCAAAAGGATGAGCACTCCAGTCTTTCTAAAATGTGAAAATATCCAGTTATTCCCGGACAATTTCATAACTAATATATCATATGCAGAGACCGGATTAAATTAATTCCTTGATTTTTTTTTGGAAGGTAAACTTGTAATTATATTGTAATAGTGAATAATAAACTAAGTCTATTAACAATTGTTTTTCTCTTTTGTTCTAGCTAAGTAACTATGATATTTATCATGTTTCGGGTGCAATTAAAATAAGGATTACAGTGAATATTCAAGATTTAAATTTTTACTCTATTTAAATTTTATTTATTATTTAATAGATAAAAAGTTTAGATATTTGTGTATTGAGTGCTATTAATATTTTTTTATATAAATATTATTAAATAATAAAATTATAAATGCTATACTTATGTCAATATTGTACTCAATAAATATAAATGTGTTTACGTGCATGTATGCATAGTTTTAAAACTCGATCTGGCCCAGCGGGTTGACCCGGGACCTGAAGATGGAACCGGGCCGGGTTTAATAAAAAACCAGCCAAGGATTTAACCCGGTCAACCCGGGACTCGGCTGACCCGAGTAAACCTATGTGAAACCCGTCTGTTTTTTTTTTCTTATATATATAATTAAAATGTCACCGTTTTAGCTTACAAAAACCTAATCTCTTTAATCTTCAACGCTATATCAGTTATAGACAAATTTAAACCACTCGCAAAAAACTTCAAGGTAAGCTATACTAGATTACCAGACTTTTGTCCCCATCTCTCTTTTGGTTTTAATAAAAAAAACATCATCTCTCTTTTGGTTTTACAGAAGATTTTGCGCTCTTCAGTTCAGATCTGTAAATCAAGATCAAATAGAGCTGTTGTTATTTATTTCTTAAATTAATCCGTCGCTGATCCATACTTGATGGAGTCTACCTTTCTTCTTTCCACCTTAGTCCTGAAAAGAGGAAGTTGCTAGACTTACTTACTAAGAATTATATAGCTTGGCAGTGTGGTTGTGGTTACTTTTCAAATAACTTTTCGTGCCGAAATGCATGCTAATGATGTTTTTTCATTTTTTAAAAATTAATTTTGACATCAGCATATCAAAACGATCCAAAACATATTAAATTTTAGTAAAAAAAAAAAAATTGAATCTTTTGAGAATGCGGTGCAAACGGTTTCTAATAGTTAATAGCTAAGCCTTGAGCTTAAGGCTGTCACATGGTCTTCTTCTTCTTTATAAAATGGAGTATACTTCTTTAAGTCTTCAAGCTTTTTCTTTTTTGTATTCATTGATTTGAGTATATGATTAACTATTTGTTTTTATATCTCAATCTTTTGCACTTGCTATGAATCTAGGCTTTGTTTCTTGCCTTGCTTCTGGTTCTGTTCCTATTAACAACATATTCAAATTTTGCTTTAAGTGTTGTATTGGAATTCTTTTTTGTTTGAGTTGACTCTGGTAAACCTGAGTCAACCTATCTGATCCATGATCTGGTCATTGTACCAAATCGGCTATCGGGTTGAGTCTTAAAACTATATATGTGTATATTATGTTAGATTTCAGTCAAGTTTTGAATTGAGTTCAACAATATTCATTACCAAATAAATTAATTATACAAAGAAAAAAACCGAGTCATTCACTTTAATTCAAGTTAGTATCTATCATATTAGAAATTGCCATCCCAAAATTAATAATAAAAAAAAACACTACATCCGAATCACTATATGTATTTTAATAAACAAGCATACAAACTGAACATATCTCTGGACAAGACCAACAAAGAACCAATTATAGAACTCATATCATGGACTTAATTATGGCCTGATTTTTTTTTTCCTGGTTTTTATTTATTTTTCAATTTTGGTTACGATCTCTCCCATTTTGTTATTTGTTTATAGCCACTTTCTTACAGCAATGTTTTCTTTTCTTCCTTTTATTTCCTTCCTCAAGCAATCAAAACTTAAAAAACACAGCTCCCAAACTCCTTTTATTTTAATTCTAGAACTCGCTTGTTTTTTTATTTAAAAATACTTTTTAAAAAAATATTTTTTTTTATTTTTTATTTGCATTAAATTAATTTTTATTAGTGTTTTCAAATTAATTTTTATTAGTGTTTTCAAATCGTTTTAAATATATTAATATCAAAAATAAATTTTAAAAAATAAAAAAATATTATTTCAATATATTTTGAAATAAAAAATATTTTTAAAATTAAATCACCCTAACAATAATCTTAATCCACTGAGTTTTTAGGATATTATCCCAGGACTTTTCCAAGATTTGTTGTCACTCTATCTCTATAACTTTCATTCAAAAACAAAAAACTTGTTCTGTTCACAGCCTGACCATGAGTCACATGTTATTCGAGTACGCTTGTTGTACGTACTGCAATTTGCAAAGAGAAGAAAGATTTATCTTTGTCGATTAATCAACAATGGCTAGATAGGTTGATAAGAACCACTATCCACTTCTATTGGAGAATTGTATGAAGAAGAAGAAAGTCAGTCAATAAAATGATCACGAGCGAGAGCATTGCCTTTTAATCTTACATATATATACCCCTCTCAATCTCCTTTCCAAGTTGAACACAACCTTCTGATGCTTTTTGAATGCCAGCCCGTGATTTTGAAGGGAAAAAGTAGTCTTCCTCTTTTGGCATCGATCAAAATTGTCACGCAGCAGGTTTTGCTATAAATATATTTTGTTCCAGACGTTCTTTTCAGATACTATACATCTGAATAGAAAAATATATAACAAGTCTAGATATTAGTGTGCATAATTCATGTCACCTTCACTAGATCAAGCCTTAGAAATGGTAGGAACTGATTATCTTGAATGGGAGGATGATGACTTGGAGTTGCTTCACTTACAGGTGGAAGAAGTTCGGGATCATAAGTGTGGTTTTCCTGTCACCTACATTAGTTTTCCATGTCACCCTCTAGAAGATCGTTGCGATGGCGATGATGATAGTGATGGTGATCAAATCATCAAGCATTCTCATCCAAGATCAGAGGGAAAACTGGTTAAGAGGAAGCCAAAACTGTTGAGTTCTATAATACTGATGGTGAAGGCCATTATAAGGCTGTTGATGATTGCAGGAATGGATAGGAGATAGAGATATACATGCTTTAATCAAGATTGATGATCTCCACATGTTCTTACATTTCTAATCTGGAGGTGTCCATTAGCCAGTTTTTTATGAACCCTGTCTGTATAGAGAAATTAAGTTCTACTATATATTTTGCTTTTAATGCTTTTAATGTATTCATTTATTTTTAGATTAACGTGGTGTCTAAATCAGTTTATATATACCTTAATTAATTTTATAGGTATTAAAATTAACAATTATATAAATATCATAATTATTGTCTTTACTGGATTTTGTTGAAACTTGGAAAGCTGAAAATATATATATGTTAAAGTTTCAGATAAATTAAAACCGACTTCAGACGCATAAAATATTACTTTCAAATCATTGAACGATCACTTGCAGTCATGCAAAATTATGGAAGCTAATCGGGTTTTAAGAGTGCTTAAAATATCAGTCACTATTCTGCATAACATGCTTCATTCATAATTATATATATAGGTTATGCATAGGAGTATGAAGGTTTCGAATCATCACAATAATTATCAAGGTATTAAGAACACAGCTCCACGACAGAAGCATTGGCGATAGCCATCAAGCTTGCGGCATGTCTTTATGCTCATAGATTTTCATATAAACTCTGGTTCATGGTTAAATTGTAGTTGTTGATGGACGGGGAAAAAGCTTAAATAGTGTAACTAGCAGACAAATTCAAGATCAACATCCAAAATGGATATCCTGCTGAACCAGCAAATAAATTTGAGAATTTGCTGTCTTTCTTGGACACGGTTATGATGAACAACACGAGCCATAGATGGGAAAAACTATGGGATCTTGACTTGAATTCTATCGACCAGGAGATAGTGTTAGGATATTGCCATTTATGGCAATACCCCACCACTAATTGTGGCTTAGTGGAAGCACCACTAGTGCCACAATTAGTGGCATGATTTCAGGACCTATTGTCCCCTCCATGTGCTGGAGAAGGTTGCTAAGAAATGCCTATAAAGAAGGCTTATATTTGAGAGTGCAATGAGAGAGTGTGTGAGAGTGAAGTGACGAGAAGAAGAGAGATAGAGGAGCTGCTGCCATGCTGCCATGGGCAGCAGCCCTGCTGCCATATGCAGCAGAGTGTGTGAGAGTGAAGTGACGAGAAGAAGAGAGAAAGAGGAGCTGCTGCCATGCTGCCATGGGCAGCAGCCCTGCTGCCATATGCAGCAGAGTGTGTGAGAGTGAAGTGACGAGAAGAAGAGAGAAAGAGGAGCTGCTGCCATGCTGCCATATGCAGCAGAGTGTGTGAAAGGGAGTTGAGTGATCCTCCTCCATGTATTTATTGTATCCTTTCTCTATCTCTAAATAATATGGACTCTCTCCCGTGGATGTAGGTAATTTGCCGAACCACATAAAATATTGTGTCAGTGTGCTTACCCTCCGTTGAGCAAATATCAGAACATCACCGGCGAGAATCCCCAACAATTGGTATCAGAGCACATGGTTTAAAGGGGCGTTTGATTTTGCTTAAAAATGAAAGTTGTCAAAATTGTGTTTTGACCATACCACTGTGTAGAGGAGGAAGATACGAAGCCAGTGTTGAAAACCGCATCGAAATTGGAGGTTACTGCCCACGCGCACAGACGCGCGCCACACGTCTTCTTCATCCGGATGAGCTGACCCGACCCGAATACTAGACGACCCGACCCACATGGCTGACCCGGTAAAGAATGACGTCAGCATGACATAATTGTGATGTCAGCATACACAGTAGGCATGTCAGGGATGACATCATCATGATGTAATTGTGACGTCATCATGCACAGTAGACATGCCATGTCATCAGACACGTCATCGACTATTCAGCAGCCACGTCAGCAAAGTGGGACTCACCTGCCACATCATCAGTCGCTAGCCGAGTTGAGCCGAGCCGTTTGGGAGCCGAGCCATGAGCTGAGGGACAGGATCCAATGTAGCTAATCCTACGTGCAACCGGTTTTGAGATTGAATCTGGGCCGTTTATCAGGCCAGAATTGTTTTGATCAAATCTTAGCCGTCTGAAATGCGATTTGGACGATTTTAGACTTGTTTCCAGCTAATTTGATCATTCCGGATGCAATGGTACGGTCCGATCGTTGAGATTTGAGACCAAAAATGGCAGTGGTTAATTAACAAAAGAGATTGCCCGATCAGGAGGCATCTGAAGGTCATCATGGTGGTCGATAGAGATGAAGAAGAACATGTCACACATGTTTACCCAATTACATGTGCTGAACTGCTAAGTGGGGAGAATTTTAACTGCCTTAAGGGAAGGCAAAATTGGGACACTCTAGACACCGGATCATGTGGACAATTAGAGGTGCAGAGTAAAAATTGATAAAGACCAATCTTAACGAATCTAAGAACTGGTAGTCTCGCCAGATGTTGAGAAATCATGTATGAAACCAATATATTCCAGATCACTAGTAAAAGAAAGCCGCAACAAAGCTAGCAAATGGTTGTATATACGGAAAGACAGTACGATGGATAAATATGGCCTGAGAAGTTCTGTCTAGGAGATTGGGTTTTAAGCGGGACCAGTATGACCCCTCCAATCTTTCCTGGGAACTTGCTTAGTGGAAGGATTATCCATACGGTACTATTTTCGTATATATAGCAGTTTGTAATGAAACGGTTAAAGACTAGCAAGATGACTGCACAAGGGAACAATTGGGTTTCGTATGATCAAGGATCTAATGGAGTGGTAATTTTTCCAAAGAAGTTAGATTCGGTGACTGTAATTTCTTGAGGAAAGAATTGATGAAGACCCTGATAATGGAAGAGGAATACAGTAAGGGGATAAAGATTGACACCCTATTTTTGACTTGGACAGGTGTTGTGACAGGATGAGCTGCTGTCAAACATAAGCAAGGAATAGGAAAAAATCTGGAGAACAGAAATTGCACGAGGGCACACGAGATAGAGATTGTGCAGAGTACCCATAGGATCCAATGAGGTACTATAATGAGACAACAGATGCAAGGAGAAGAAGTGTTCCCAGATGAAGCTCAGAGCAGAGACTGTTAAAGTTTGTACAACAGGAAGTCTCTCATACTCTTGATGAAGACAACAGGCGAAGACCTTTCTAACGCATGCAAGGAAGGAAAGAGAGTTGTTGCAGAGGCACCTAATTGAGGGGGTGCAAACGCCTGTGATAAAAGGCGACCACCTATGATGAAAGGCGAAGACACCAAAGAGAGTTGGTGTAGGTGGAGCTGTCAAGCAGAAAGGCATAGAAGCTCCAAACATAGAAATCAAGGTGGAGGATTGCGAGGAGTATACCGCAAGTTTCTCTTTCTATGTAATCAGTGGCAGTAATCTCTCCCATAGTGCACATGGTGGTAGAGAATTTTGGAGCCACTTTAAAGCATCTCAGTTGAAGGAGGATGCGATCGCCCCATGACAATGGGCGAAGACGCCTTAGAGAAGGTGTGAGGGCCTTGATATGAGCCTAAGATCAGACCGCCCCATGACAACGGGCGAAGACGCCTTAGAGAAGGTGTGAGGGCCGCGATAGGAGCCCCATTTCAGACCGCCGCATGACGACGAGCGAAGACACCTAAGGAGAAGGTGTGTGGGCCACGATATGAGCCCAGTTCAGAACAACCCCAGAGCCAATGTAATGGCTGGATATAAGTGGACAGGTGTATAGCCAATGAAGTGGCTATGATGAGTATGGAGACAGATGCAGGATTGACTTTCATGGATATTGCCCCCATGCTAAAGATCAATGAGCTAGAAGACATTTGCCTTGGACAATAAGTGTGTGACTTGTGGAGCATTAAGACGCGGCTGCTATGAAGAAGCAGAAGGGCATGCGCAGGTTCCGAGAACGAGTTGACTCTTGTCAAGGTGGTGAGCTCGGTAATGGCATTGTAATACTCAGAGTATGAAGACAGATATGGATCAACCTTTAATGGGCTGCCCCCATGGTTAAAGGTGGAGAGCTACCTGGACTCTTACGACTAAGAGCGAGAGACTCACGGAGAAGTAAGGCGTGGTTCCTAGGGTGGAACAGAGGGCAGGCGCAACTCCTGGATGAGTAGACTCTTGGAAGAGTGGTGAGCTTGTGATCACATTGAAATACTTAATGACTGTCGCACTTGGGAATATTCGTTTGAGGGGGTGTTGTAAGCCTTGGTGTAAGGCTTGAAAAATCATTCCGGACCGAGCATGGTTGATACGCTCAAAGGGGAATGTTGTGTTGAAGACACTCTCAGAATGGTAAGCTTGAAAGAGCTACAGAATACAAGCTTGTGCAGAAGAAGCAAGAGGACAATTGCCCACACAAATGGCAAAGGGGGTGATTGTTAGGATATTGCCATTTGTGGCAATACCCCACCACTAATTGTGGCTTAGTGGAAGCACCACTAGTGCCACAATTAGTGGCATGATTTCAGGACCTATTGTCCCCTCCATTTGCTGGAGAAGGTTGCTAAGAAATGCCTATAAAGAAGGCTTATATTTGAGAGTGCAATGAGAGAGTGTGTGAGAGTGAAGTGACGAGAAGAAGAGAGAAAGAGGGGCTGCTGCCATAGGCAGCAGCCCTGCTGCCATATACTGCAGAATGTGTGAGAGTGAAGTGACGAGAAGAAGAGAGAAAAAGGAGGCAGCAGCCCTGCTGCCATATACAGCAGAGTGTGTGAAAGGGAGTTGAGTGATCCTCCTCCATGTATTTATTGTATCTTTTCTCTATCTCTAAATAATATGGACTCTCTCCCATGGATGTAGGTAATTTGCTGAACCACGTAGAATATTGTGTCAGTGTGCTTATCCTCCGTTGAGCAAATATCAGAACATCACCGGCATGAATCCCCAACAGATAGAACCTTGCTTCATCATGGTGGAGCAGCTGCTTGTCAGCGTTGTGGATTATATAGAGTAAGGGTAGATTTAATTAGTAATCAAACATAAATAAATATTAAAAATAAAAATCTTTATTAATAATAAATATATTTTA
>Ga0325405_1007958_pt1 | contig 10597 bp, 9 predicted proteins | sample PopdelMetagenome_21_FD_205663 | JGI IMG/M metagenome (GOLD analysis project Ga0325405, IMG submission 205663) | Populus deltoides microbial communities from Bellville, Georgia, United States - Xylem-Control-R2 | ecosystem: Host-associated > Plants > Phyllosphere > Stem > Wood/Secondary xylem...
TGGCCACAAATCAGTACATTCATATTCAGTAATCACACAACTCGTCATTACACATGTCTCAAGCATACACAAGTTCATATTCCATTATTCCACATATTACCATCACACAAAACAATCATTTTAATCACCAAGCCAATATAATTTTGGCAGTGAACGCTAATTCGCTGCAGACAACCTAATTTCGACAGCGAACACTGCCTTTCAGTTCCAACATTACATTTGTTATTAGAACCTAGCAGAATCACATAATTTCAAGCATGAACACATGCATTTCGGTTCCAACATTACATTCACACATTTCCACAGTATTTTGTCAAAGATTTATATACAGAAATTACATCACAGTTGCATGTACGATTCTATTTTTGGCAAGGCCATCCCACAAGCATTTGGCCACCTAAACTCCTAGTTTGTCCAGCCACCATTATGGCCACACAACTAACTAGATTTTCATTTGCAAAATCATTCATCCCCCCATACTATGTATTCTGGTTATAGGTCCCTCATTCAGCCCTTTTATTGTCTTTCTTTTTAGTTTAGTTTTTCCCTTAACAACTAGTGTAAATCTAGGTCAATCCCTCATGGTTTTTCTTCTTGTCTTCGATTCCAAGGCTCAAGAATAGGTGAAGAGAAGATTTGGTTCATATCTTACTATTTTTAGTAGTTTTAGGAAGGAATTTAACAAGTTTTTCTCCTCCCTCTGTTCATATTTTTCTGCTTCTTCTTCCTCTTGTTTTGGTTTTCCTTCCCTCCTTCTTTAACTATCCCAGTCGACCTGTTACACACCCTATTTTATCATGGTTTCAGCCATTTTCGGCACTCTTTAACTCTTATTTCCTCTCTAGGGTTCAAGAGGGATGCATGCAACTAGATTGAGGGTCTTCTCTTTGAGAGAGAAGGAGAGGGTCTGCTACATGCAGCTGGTCGGATTTTAGGGAAGAGCAAGGGTCACTTTCTCTCTCTCCTTGCATTTATACCCCCTCTTAAATGAGGTATGGTGTTTGGGGTTGGTTTAGAAGTGTTCTTGTCCCCGTTTTGGTTATTCCAATACTAGTTTTCCCCCCCCTCTTAACTCCCTAAGGCAATCTGGTTTGTTTCCCTAAACTTTTACTAAGACTGAGTCAATGTCAATTCAAAAATCAGCAATGAAACAGTGGGGTTGTTTTTGGCATTCATTTTTGTTGAGTGTTTACAGTGTCGCTGTCAATTCAAAAATCAGCAGCGATGGTGGAGTCGTTTCTAGCTTTACTTGAGATGTTGTGTTCCATTGTTGCATCTATGGATTGCCAATCACATCAAAACACCAAGAGATATTTTTTAATAACTTTTGGTGGTTTGAACTTTGACCATTGAAAATTATAATAGATGAGACTTTATAGAATTTGGATGAGAAAGCATGGGTAGAGAAATATGCTACATTTTTGCAATGTAACTTTAGGTGGAAAGCACCATAGATGAACGACACGGTCTGCATAATGAGTTGTGGTTGCAAGATATGGGTTCCTCTAGTTGGTATAACTGGATACATTTAGGTGAAATGTATCACCTGCGTTTGTAGCGAGACATCTAAGTGAAATCCAGTATGTACTAAGAACTTTGGGATTAACAGATTTCACTAGTCTATTCAGACATCAGTCATCCCTCCAGGAGATAGAACTCATTAAGAAATATTAGGAAAGGCTTTTATTAGTGAATAAGGAAGAGAAAAGCGGGGATGGATCCTCATTCAGTCAAAATTACACGATTTGGAGAAATAAAGAGCTTTCTAAAATGATTGGACTCTCAAAACCTAGAAATTCAAAATTAGTAACGGAGCATCCTAAATTATATAAAAAAAAGAGTAACAAGGAAGAGTTAAAAAAAAAAAAAGTAGGTATGAAAGTGTGAAAGCAACCTCTGTCATAGCAAAGGACAATAATAGCTCTTGGAGAAACAACTGAAAGAAGAAGATAAGGTGAGAAACTTCTTAATTGACAACTAAAAGGGAAGGATGAACAGTTAGCAACTTTGGTAAGGGATCTTGAGATAAAAGATTGATAGAAAAGAGCTGAGATTGTTGAAGAGGTAACCAAAAGGATCCAAAATGAGATAAAAACTGTAATAGCCAAACATGATGAATAGGTCAACAAATATGTGCAGATAGAAAAGAAAGGGTCCAAATCAAAAAGTCAACTAAGAGCAAGATGATTTCTGATAAAGAAATGATAGACTCTTTGAAGAAAGATAAGGATAGCCTTAGAAAGAAATTAGATAATGAAAAAAAGAAGATTCAACAAGCTGAAATGGAAATAGAAGAAGGAAAAAAGATTCAAGCCTAATATATAACACAATCAGAAGAAGAAAGAAGTGCTAGGAAGGACGTTAAATCTGACATTTGATTATCAACTTGTGTATGCTTGAAATATGCATGGTGATGAGTTATGTGATTACTAAATACAAATGTATTGATTTGTGGCCATTGATGTTTCAGGTGGTATGACCAGGATTAGACCTTTGTCATGATAAAGACACCCTGCGGGTGGAACAGGTAGGTGGTTTCCACCTTTTTTATATTGTTAATGTTCTGAAATGACTTGTTGAGGATGATATATTATTGTGTTGTGATGAATGTTAAATCGACTATGAAATATTGATTGAGTTGTTGACGAATGTTAAACCGATAATGAAATGTGCGTTGAGTTGTTGATGAAAATATTAATGTTTTGAAATGACTTGTTTGAGAATGATATATTATTGTTGTAAACACCAAAAAAAAGAGTAAATTAAAGTCGAAAATGAGTCTACCATCGCTACCGATTTCTGAATTGGCAACGACACAGTTCTTCATTGCCAATTTATGAATCTATAGTGACACAGTTCGACTACTGATTTCTGAATCAGCATCGGTAAAGTTTTTAAGTGCCGATTTTTGAATCGGCAGCGACACAATTATTGGCTGCCGATTTCTGAATTAGCATCGGCAAAGTTTTTTGCTGTCGATTTTTGAATTAGCAGCGACACAATTATTAGTTGCCGATTTCTGAATTGGCAGTGGCACAGTTTCGTTGCCAATTTCTGAATCGGCACTGATAAAGTTTTTGGTTGTTGATTTCTAAATCAGCAGCGACATAGTTTTTTGTTGCCAATTTTTTAATCGACAGCGACACTGTAAAACCTAACAAAAAATTTGTGTTGGAATAGCCTATCATAAAATAGAATTGGAATAGAAACCATCCCAAGATAACCAAAAAGAAGGGTAAGAACAACCTTGGTCCAGTGCCCAAACACCCCAGCACATTTATAGGGGCTCTAAATATAAGGAGAGAGAAAGGGCGACTCTTCCTCTCCCCTAGAAACAGCTGCAGCCATTGCTGCAACTGAACCTCTCTTTTCCCCAAGAAAAACCGACCAGACCACCTGCATGCAAACCCTCTTGAGTGAAGAGTGTGTAGAGAGTTGAGAAGAAAAGAGAAGGTGACCCTCCTCTTCCCAAAACCGACCAAAACAACTGCAGCAGACCCTTCCCTCCTTCTAGAGAAAAACAATAGCCCAGCTGCATGTTCACTCCACTGCATGTGCAAGTAAAGGGAGAGTTAAAGGGTAGGATTAATAACTAAAAGCCATAGAGGGAGAGGGGTTATGACAGACGGCTGAACAAAAGAAGAAAGGGGAGGAAAACTGAACAGAAAAAGAGGAAGAAAACCAGTAGCAGAAGGGAAGAAGGACCATTAAATCTCTTTCCTAAAACCACTTAAAATCATAAGGTATGAACCAAAACCTTTCTCCTAATGTTCTTGTGACCTTGGGACCAAAAGGGAGAAAGAAACCCCAAGTAAATGGCCTAGGATTCTTGCACCAATTGTTAAAGAAAAACTGGACTAGGAAGAGGGACGAAAATGGGACTGAATGGGGGCCAAATTTTAGAATATTTAACAAAGGCAATGAACAAATTTTAAATGCATGAACTTGTAAAGATGACCGACCATGGTGGGGGGGCTGAACAGAACATATTGTGTGATGAAATGCATGTGTTCATGCTTGAAATTATGTCATTTTGCTAGGTTCTATGAACAAATGTAATGCTGGAATTGAAATGTATGTGTTCATGCTTGAAATTGTGTGATTCTACTGGGTCCTATGAACAAATGTAATGCTAGAACTAAAATGCATGTGTTCATGCTCGAAATTATGTTGTGTGCAGTAAACTAGTGTTCGCTACCGAAATTAAGTTGTCTGCAACGAATTAACATTCGTTGCCAAAAGTGTGTTGGCTACAGTGAATCAGCGTTCACTACCGAAAGGGTGTTGTCTACAGCGAATCTATAATTCGTTGTTGAAATTGTATTGTCTGCAGCGAATCTATGATTCACTACCGAAAGTGTGTGTTTCGCATCGAATTTGTGATTCTCTGCTGAAATTGAGTTGTCTGCAGCGAATTAACATTCGCTACTAAAAAAGTGTTGGTTGCAGTGGGTCAGCGTTGGCTGCCGAAAGGGTGTTGTCTGCAGCGAGTCAGCGTGCGTTGTTGAAAGTGTGTGTTCTGCAGTGAATTTGTGATTCGTTGCTGAAATTGAGTTGTCTGCAACGAATTAACATTCGCTGTTGAAAGTGTGTTGGCTACAACGAGTCAACGTTCATTGCTGAAAGGGTGTTTCCAAATTGAGTTGTCTACAGCGAATGAACATTCGCTGCTAAAAGTGTGTTGGCTGCAACAAACCAGCTTTCGCTGTCAAATTATGTAGCCTGCAGGGAACCAGTTTTTGCTGCTGAATTGTGTGGCCTGTAGCAGAACAGTTTTTTCTACCTAATTTTGTGGCCGAAGCGAATCAGTTTCACTGCTAATTTTCTACAAAAGACCCTCGGGCAGAAATGACTTAAATGCTTGAAACAATTTCATTGTAAGATGGTGTAAAATATGGAACACTTGAATGTGAAACATATGGACTCTTAAAATAAGTATTGTGATGAATGTTATTTAAGGATGCAAATATATTGATTTATGGTCATTGATGTCTTAGGTGATGTGGCCAGGATCAAACATTCGTCAAGACAAGGATAACCCGTAGGTGGAGTAGGTAGGTGGTTTCCACCTTTTTCTCATATGATGTTTATGTTTTGAAATAATTTACTTATGATAATATTTTATTAAATCCTTGTTGAATGATAATATGAAGTGTTTGATTGAATTCTTGATTATTGTCGAAACGACTATGATATGTCGATCGGGTTCTTGTTGAATGTTGAAACAATGACGAAAATGTTAACGTTCTGAAACGACCTGTTTGAGGTGTATATACTATTGTGTTGCAATGAATATTAAACCGATTATGAGATGTTGATTGGGTTATTATGAATTTGGGCTGCTGATGAATGGTAGTATGAGTATTACGAAGGATCTACTGTTGTATTTTATTGAATGTAATTGTGACAACTAGTTGTATGAGTATTACGAAGGATCTACTGTTGTATTTTATTGAATGTAATTGTGACATCTAGTTGTATGAGTATTACAAAAGATCTATTGTTGTGTCCTATTAAATATAATCGTGATGAATGGTTGTACGAGTATTACGAAGAATCTATTATTATGTCTTATTGAATGTAAATGTGACAAATGGTTGTACGAGTATTACGAATGATCTACTATTATGTCTTATTGAATGTAAATGTGACAAATGGTTGTACGAGTATTACGAAGGATCTACTATTGTATTTTATTTAATATAATTGCGATGAATGGTTGTATGAGTATTACGAAGGATCTACCATTGTATTATACTAAATGTTAATTATCACGAATAATTGTATGAGTATTACGAGGGATCTATTGTTGAATTGTATTGAACATTAATTGTCATGAATGGTTGGATGAGTAATACGAAGGATATACTGTTGTGTTACTGAATGTTAAACTGTTATGGAATGTTTGTTTGTGTTTTACAAAGGATCTATTATCGTGTTACTGCATGTTAAACTATTACAGAATGCTTGTACGAGTGTCACAAAGGGTCTGCTATTATGTTGTAATGAATGTCACGTTGTTAACACAAAGATCCCAATCCAGAAAGATAATTGTCGCGATGTCCCACACGTACGACATGTTGTGTATGGAGTTTGGTCTTGTTTTGAATGGTTGTGTAGCCCTGACCTTATACAATCAAATATGGGATTATGTGTGCCTAGCTGACTTGGCTTTGTAAGGCCAAAGGTGGGATTGTATAGCCTGGCTAGGAATTTACATGGCTTGTAGCCTTGGTTTAGCCCTTGCTATGCTTTGGCTTGTTTGCCTAGTGAGACACCTAGACTTTAGAATTTCTTTATGGTGAAGGAGATGTATCATTGGAGGAAAATTTTAGTGTTGGTAATTCATTGGAGAAAAATAGTGCTTTGCTAGTGCTATTGTATAGGAAAAAACCATTGACTAGCCATGATTGCTCGTTGGTTGATGTGTTATGTTATAGTTGTTTATGCCCTGTCATTGGTGAAAATGTTAGTTATAGGTAGTGTTATTGACATAGAAAATGGTGCATGGTTTACATATAAAAACTAGTTTATGTATAAGAGAAATTGTGTACATGAAAAGTTTGTGTGTGGTTCATGGAAACCCGAAGAAATTCACAAAAAAGCATGCTAGACAAGATTAGATAGATCAAGTCAACACCTTATTTAAAGGGTTGGAAAATCATTAGCCATTTATTTATTATTATTTTTAGAAAAAAACATGATCCATCACAAAGCAAAATAATTCAGTATGTAATGTTATTTTTATACCACAATACAACATAATTAATTAATATGTGTGCAACTTATAAGTTAATATATTTTCTTTTAATACACACAAAAAGGTACTTGATTGGAAAGGATAATAAAATAAAAAAACATAAGAAATTTCTAATAAATAAAATAAGAAATATTAGCAACGATTAGAGTATAAAATATTTAATAGTTAGATGATGCATCCACTATATGGAACAAATTAAAAATTCATATACAAATCTTAAATTTATAAGTTTAGTCAAAATTTGTCAAACATTAGTTAGAGAAATTGTGTGAATCAACACAAGATCTAAATATTAATAAAAGAAATAAAAATATCATTTATCCGGTTGTCATTTCCATTCATTTCCTATCAAACCTAGTTGTCATCTCTCTTTATCTCATGTCAAAACCCAACCATCATCACAACCCTTCTTTCTATCAAGACATAAATGGCATGATTTCTTCTGATTGAATGCTTTGGGAGTGTGTTTCTAACTATATTTAAATGTTTTATATATATATGTGTGTGTGTGTGTGTGTGTGTGTGTGTGTGTGTGTGTTTACCTTGAAAAAACATCAAATTAATTACAGATCAGTATATAACATGTCATTTCATCCATTACTAGACGATCTAGAATGCACTGGACTTCAAGTTGAAGCAAACTCATCTAGATGGAAATTCGGGCATGGTCAATGAATGTCCACTCGTTTGAACAATGAGATGGATGCAAGAGAAGGTCATGTATATTATAAGTGTGGCATATGCAATGACACAAGCCATAATAGAAAAACATGTCCTAATCTAACATATGTATGACAATATAATTATATGAAAAATATGTTAGGATATATAATTATATTTTTGTTAAGCATATTAAACTTATCTAATTTCACATCAATTACAAATACTATTACATAGGATGCTGCAAACTTGAGGTGGCGGATCATCTACTCATGTTGAGCATTCATATTTGGACGATGATAAATCTAGACAACATGACTATGATCAGAAAGAGCGTGACTATGATTATGGAGAGCATCAGTCACAGTACATGCATACAGGACCCACCGACACTTCTGTCTTGTGGTTGTAAGATCAACATCAATTGGAGGACGTATTCGTCGGTATTGTAAGCATATTTAATTTTAATATATTTTTAATTTACTTATCATTAAAGGTATTATATATGTAAATACTTATAAGTTAAATTGTTATGCAGGATGAGTCCTCTATTTATTATCGTACACATAGGCAGATGAGACCACATAAGTGGGTTCAACCATTTATGTTCTAGCTAAGTTTTTTGAATGTTAGTTGTCTAAACTACATCAAACTTAGCCACAACCTGATCAATGCACTAATTGAGCGATTGACATATTATGTCCCATCTTAGGCATGGGGAGATGACACTAACACTATAGGACATGGCGGTTTTGCTTGGACTGCTTATTAATGGATAGATAGTCACATATATTGGTGTTTGTAATCGGATTGCATTACGCGAGTGATCATTTGGACTAACATCCCTTCCTTCTAAGTTGAAGGGGGTAACATACATCTTAAATGAATTGATGAGACATTTACGACACCATCAAATGATGCTGACAATGAGGTCTTGGGGAGGTACAAATTAAATTATGATTTGAATGACATTTTCATGTGTTGATATTTTTTAAATTTATGTGAATTGTTATTAGAATTTTAATGTGTTATGTAGGTATGTTAGAACATATATATTGCATTTGTTTGGCAGTGTATTATTCACAGACCTCACATGGAGATATTTGTCATTAATTTATCTAACGCTCCTAGATGGTTTTAACACCATCCCCACATATAGCTAGGGACCTGCTGTTTTGGCATGCTTATACAAACATCTATGCCTTACATGCATAAAGGGCAAACAAATTAGGAGATATTTGCTACTTTTTCATGTATGAATCGAAAAATTGGATTATAACTATTTATATTTAAAATATTTATGTTAACAATAAATAATCAACTTGTTTTTATTTAATAATAGTTATGGTCCTAGGTGCTTCATGTTGGCCCCAAATACCTAAATTGTCACTTATGGCTATCCAAACTATTGGGGTTACAATATAGCTCACACTAGGATGTATTTATTGCAAAGTTATTTAGCAATATTGATACAAAATTATATTGTCTAATTGTAACTTTTAAAAATACAATTAAACTGACATATTTGTAATGCTAGGTGGTGTGCTGGTAGAGTATTTGAAAATAATCTAACACATGTATTGACATTATATTAGAGGGGGCTAAATAGGCAACATGTTATCCAGGCATTTTAGCCATTTTTTCAAATAAAAAACATGACTCCACCAAATTGTATCTATTTGGTATTTAAAAAACTTATATTACAAAGGTCATGTGGACGCTTTACTAGGAAGAAAGATTGACGATTGTTCTGGTTACTTGAACCAGCGAGATGGACATATGAACATTAGTGGTCTCGCTGGTATTTTTTTAGATGGTTGCACTAAATTGCCCAGATCAAGTAATGCACTAGTTCATCTACAAATAGCACAGTCCAGTTGACATCGATACGAGTGATGCTTTGAACGCCATAACTCGTTGGGGGTAAAAATGATGATTACAATTGGTTAAGCCACCATAGAGCTTATGTACCACAATGGGATGCACGAAGAAATGATATATTTACAGAGATGCAACTTGTGATTACAGATAAGGAGTATTTGATTTGGTATATGAGTATCACACGTCGGGTCATTACTCTAAATCCTGAGTTGGTTCTTATACTAGGTACATGCAGTACGAGCAATATGTCTAATAGATTCAAAATATTGTAAGTATGTTAAAAATTGGGTTTTATGTATTGATATTTTAATTTAACATTAATATTTTATTAATATTAGGATAACTTCATGTTATGAGAGAATCGAGAGACCTCATCAGTGCTTTGTAATATTGATGAAGAAAATGAAAGTTACACTTATGTGTCTTGGTGGTTCAATGTTTGTCGTACTGGACTTGAAATCTTTGGAGAGATGTTAAACTCTTGATGATGTCATGGTAGAGAACAAGGCCACTCAAGCAAGTGTGAGAGCTGGATCCATTCGTGCTACTAATGAGCCCGGATCATCTAATAGACAACGTAGATATAGATAGATTAGTTATGTTTATATATAATAAGATTTTAATTACTTGAATATTGTATTATTGTAGTATTTTATATTCATTTTTCATGTTATATATATTTTTTTATTTTTACATTCTAAGGGCTACCTGTGATTATGAAATGTGAGAGTTTGTTAAGTTTGGTGAGAATTTGTTAAGTTTGGTTTATGTGGTTTTCTACAGTTTTTTTAAGCATGACAAAACTTTGATATAGTTTCAATATAGGAAAAACTTTGCTAAAATTTTGTTAAAATTATAATTTTTTAACTCTCTAAAATCATTAATTAAATTAAATGTCGGATTAACAAAGTAAATAATAAATCTCATAAATTTTTTTTGTTAGATTTAGATTTTGAGGAAATTTGTTGTTAGGAGAGGCAATAGTCTACCTGCTAATCCTCTAGCTAAACTGGTCGGCCGGATGATCTAATTGTTTGAATCGGTCGATCAATTCGTATAAAAACTATGATTTGTATGAATATTTTCTTCTAAATATGTTTTATGCATCAAAATATATATCTTAAAAGTGAGTATTTTGTCACAATATTTTGCTGTTGTGTTAATTCGATCATTTATTTGCATTTTGTATGCTATTGCACAATTTGACCGTTTGACTTATGGGTCCAGCAACAAACCTTTCTTCTAGTATTCGGTCAGTTTTTGGTGAGGGCATGGCAGAAGAAAAATGCAAATGGA